>Ga0190308_1000008_pt1 | contig 90571 bp, 86 predicted proteins | sample 48700756_MG_FD_165050 | JGI IMG/M metagenome (GOLD analysis project Ga0190308, IMG submission 165050) | Hydrothermal vent sediment bacterial communities from Southern Trench, Guaymas Basin, Mexico - 4870-07-5-6_MG | ecosystem: Environmental > Aquatic > Marine > Hydrothermal vents > Sediment ...
GAGACAGAGCTAGTAAAGGTTTAATGTGAGGAGAAAAAATGGAGGCAAGGTTAAATGTTAAAAAAGCCCGCAAGGGTATTGTTGGTATTGAAGCAGCAATAGTCCTAATAGCATTCGTTATAGTAGCAGCAGCCTTGGCATTTGTTGTACTGAACATGGGATTCACAACAACCCAGAAATCTAAGGAAACAATGTCTTCAGGACTCTCAGAAGCCAGTTCAGCGTTAGAGATTGATGGAACAGTGCTGGCAAAAGCAAATACAAGTACGCAGAAGGTAACAGTGGTTGCTATACCATTAAAACTAGCTTCAGGAAAAGCTCCCATAGACATGTCTAGAGCAGCAGTATCTATAGTATACTATGATAGTAGCAACTGGCACACAGAAACCGTTAGCCTTAACTCAAGCATGATTGAAACAGACAGCCCAGTAACAGATGTCACAAGCTGGACAGGTACTTACAGTGTAGAACTACACTTCTACATGGGAGATGGCGACGCCATATTTGAGTCTGGAGACAAGGCAATACTATATGTTAAACTATCAAGCGGAGCTGCACCATACAGTAAGATACATATAGAAATTAAACCTCCAGTAGGTGCTCCATTAACTGTTGAAAGAATGGTTCCACCAAACCTAACTGACCAAGTAGTAGTACTGGGCTAATAGCAATCGAAACGGGTGAAGAGGGCTATGAGAAAGCTGAGGAGAGGTATTGTTGGTATTGAAGCAGCAATAGTCCTAATAGCATTCGTTATAGTAGCAGCAGCCTTGGCATTTGTTGTACTGAACATGGGATTCACAACAACCCAGAAATCTAAGGAGGTAATGTCTTCAGGACTTAGAGAAGCAAGTACGGCATTAGAGGTAGATGGCAGTGTTCTAGGCTACGCTAGCACTGCAGGTGCGGCTGACGAAATAGTTATCCCAATCAAGGTAGCTCCCGGAAGAGGATATGTTGACATGCACCCAGCAAGAACAGCGGTGCTCTATTGGTCAACAAGTCAGGGTTTTACAAACATCTATGTAGCTTACGGGTATATATGTTTCAATAGCACAACTAGTACATACTGGGTTATATTATATGATGATGCAAGTAGTGAAATAGGAAATGCTGACACTAATAAGAATGTTCTTGATATTGATGCTATAAGAGATGCAGTACAGACTATCATAAGCAGTAGCAGTATTGGAGGTTCAGGAAACGTACCGGGCATCTATGCTGTAGTCTTATGGATTGATAGCATACAGAATTACGATAGCAAAGATAGCAACCTAGAATTCGGCGAGAAAGCCATAGTGCTAGTGGATATTTACAGTGACTCCTATAAGCTAGGAGGTTATGATCCATTTAAGCTCGAAATTAAACCTCCGGAGGGTGCAGCATTAACTATAGAGAGAACAATGCCACCAAGCGTTGACCAGGGAGTAATTGACTTAGGCTAAAGCCCTTGCGGGCAAGTATAATGCTGGAAAATAAACACCTTTTTTCTCCTTACAACTTTCTTGGTGGAGTACATGGGTAAGAAAGCGCTGGTTATAGTTCTCTACGGGATTATAGGTTTTCTTCTCGCATTTGGAGGATTAATAGTGTCCTCACGGTTTAATACTGGATATTATGGCGGAACCTTAATAGTGCGGGTGCTGGGAGTTATTGGAGGATTCTTTTGCTTCTTCATAGGTTTTCATCTGCTGATGGTTGCCTTAATTTCTTTACTAAGACGTAAGAAGTAAATTATGTTCGACGTTTAGTCGCTTTTTTAAGAGACATTTTAGCTACGCTAATGACATCTGTAGAAGTGGTGGGCGACACGCATGGGATTCAGTGGGGTAATTGTGGAAGGAATAATATTGGTAGCGGCTGTAATAGCAGCTTCAGTTTTTGCAGCAACGTTCATGGGTGAAGTTTTTAAAGTTAGAGATCTGTTTACGCAATTGGCTAGAAAGAGCGCTGAGCAGCTTAAGGCTAAAGTAGTTATAGTTTACGCTACATACGATAGAGATCTTGAATGTTTTCTTATATTTGCGAAAAATGTAGGGAAAATACCGATAAAACCTATCAATGAAATTAATGTATACTTTGGAACATTAGGTGAAGCAAAATTCTACATGTATAGTAGCATACCAGCTTCAGGACGATGGTCTTTTGTAGAGCATGGTGTTAAAAACAATGCATGGGAATTAGGAGAAACATTGGAGTTTAGAGTATTTAACAATACCTCTGTAAGAACACCTTACTACGTTAAAATAGTCTTACCTCAAGGAGGAATAGCAGAAGAAGTTTTCTCTCAATCCATTAGGTGAAGAAAGTTTTGACATTGAGAAGCAACGTAGTATTGATAGCAATATCGATAGCTCTGCTAATATTGCTGAACTTTATACCTGAAACTTTTAGACCTATACCTGTTGCTTTAGTCCTGGTGCTTGTTTTTCTAAGATTTCTAATGCCGTGGATTAAGAAACGTACAGTAACATATGAAGTAGATGACACATTAATTTACCTTGTAACCCACATGTATGCTGTTTCAACGGGAAAACCTCATAGAAGAAGAATTTTCGAACTAAACAATATTGCTGGAGGTTACGGAGACTATGATAGAATACTTAGAAGAATAGCTACACTGGCTGTAGAATGGGGTTTCGGATTTGCTAAGGCGATAAGAGTAGTGGTTAAGGAGACTAGGAACAAAGTTTTTAGAGATTTCCTAGTGCGCTTAGGTGAATTACTGAATATAGGTGAGGATCCTGAAATATTCTTGGACGTGGAACGTAGAGCATTGCTAACTGAAATGCAGGCTCATTATGGTAGAATAGTAGAAGCAACAAAACTACTACTTGGCGTATATACTTCAAGCGTTTCAAGCGCTATGTTTATGGCTATAACAGTTATTATATTCTCAATGCTATTCTCCTCTTCAGTAGACACCGTTGTAGCTGCTTACATAGGTATAACAGTAGCATTAGTTTTCTTAGTTTACGTGCTTTACAAGATACTTCCTAGAGAGAGATTAACACACAATATTGGTGAATACCCTCCTGAAAGAAAAAAATATAGAACACTACTTGCCATGGGCATTAGTTTATCTATAATTACGGGCTTATTCATATATGGATATGTTGGAAATCCAAGCCTAGCTATGAGCCTTGGAGCTTTGCCATTACTTATTCCAGGCTTCTACGCTAAGAAGATTGAAAAGAGAATAAGAGAAGTGGAAGCATTTTTCCCAATATTTGTCAGAAGCTTTGGGCTAACATATGCTACTGTCCCTCATACCCCTAAAGCACTAACTTCAACTTTGAGAAGCGATTATGGTCCTTTGACGAAGTATCTTCAAAGACTCCTAGCAAGGTTAGCTATCGGTGTTGACCCTAAAATTTCCTGGAAGAAGCTTATCGTGGAAACATGGAGTGAACTATTACGTAGAAACGTTAACGTACTTTTCGATGCTATAGATGCTGGAGGGGATTTGGCGAACGTTGGTACCGTACTTAGCGAAACATCATTTAGAATTATGGACATTAGAAAGCAGAGAATACAAGTAACTAAAGCTTTCGAATCTACGGTATACATAATACACTCACTTCTCGTAGCCGTACTAACTTTCGTACTAGAACTTCTTTCCATATTCTATAAATTAATGTCAACACTGCAGAAAGTAGAAATAGGTATGTATATAATACTTCCCTTCCAACCAATACCCCTTGATACCGCTATTTTGGCTACCGTAATATTTGTTATCGTAATGGCCATTATAAATGCTTTCGCAATAAAAGTTGCCCAAGGAGGAATGTACGAAACAGTCTGGGTTCCTCTAAGTATCCTTTTAGCAATAAGCGGCTTAGTTATGTTTGGTACAAAGCTTATGTCAAACATGATGTTCGCTGAACTACTTGAGATTACAGAAACTTTCTCAACAGTATAGGCTCTAAATACCCATGGACACTATTAGCTTATTTAGAGAATTGACCAGCATATTTACCGACAATATGTAGAACGTTAAAAAGAACATAGCACTAATAAATATCAAAGCAAATCCCAACGAGATATTGCCTCTGCGATATATTCCAAAATAAATTTCCTTTATCCCCGCAATTCCCGTAATTATGCCTAGTACGAAGTAAACTATCGTCATTGCAGGGGATCTCAATACGTTTAACAATTCCTCCATGTTAGAGAGACTGCTTAATCTTAAAGCTATATATATTATGGTGTAAACAGCTACGAAGAAGAAGGCTAATAATATGAAGTCTTCAATCCAACTACTACTTTTCTTCCTCATGGAAATAGGCAATGTTTTCATGTTTTTCGACCCACAGTCGCTAGGACTCTTCATATTCTATATACCATGTAGCTCTGACTATAGTACAGATAGCGGGTAGCAGTATGACTTTAAAGCAACATGATTCATACTTAGTGGAGTGTATTGTAGCGCTTATCCTACTAGCCATAGTTTTAGTCCAACCTATTTCCTCCTTCACAACTAATTATAGTTGGAGAGAATTTATTATCCTACATTACGGTGCCGTTATCCGGGCGACATTAGATCTAAACTTGAATAGCAATATTTGGACTGTAACTAGTCCTCTAACCATGGATGTAGAATTACTATTACTAAAAAGCATAAATGTAAGCATAAATGCTGTATTAAAGATGAAGTACATTATAGGTTCAAAAGAGGTCTATGAGGAGTCATGGTATTTAGGTAAATTATCTAGGACTAGGAGAGCAATAGTGGGTAAAATAAGTATATATCCTAAGGCATTTGTTTTGAAAAAAATAAGGAACAATGAAGAAAGCCTAGAACTTACCCTGATACCTAAAGTGGAGTTAATAAGTAGCAAGGGTATATCAGTAAGCGATAACCCTGCACCTTTCCACCTTATAGCTGTTAGTGAAGAAGTAAAGAATGTCAAAATAGCATACAGCACTACTGGTGTTTACGAGAACACGTCAATAGTTGAAGTAAATGTCATGTTAAATGCTTTCTGGGACCCTATGAAGGACTTAGAACCTATAGGACTTACTGTAAGAGGTTTCAATTTCAACTCAAATAATACTGTTGAGATAATCGCACAGATAAAAACTAATACAACGTTACTTACTTCAACATACGTTGGAAGTTTTATTGGGGAATTTGATACTGAAGAATTGGTCTCAATACCTCAAGACTATTTGAAAACTTTATGCGAAAGTACAGGGAGCGTTGCCTTGAATATAGAAGTAATTGTAATAGGAGAGAAGATGCTGACAATAACTGTCCCTATAGAAATTCTCTGTGTAACATTAAAGCCTGATGTTTATGTGGAAGTTATTATTCAAGAAAGCAGCTTTGCAAAGCAGAAAATACCAGTAACTATTAGGGTAGTTAATAATGATGAGAAACAGGAAATATTTTTAGAAAAAGTAAAATTAATAGCAAATAACACGTTGATATTTGAAAAACCATTTAAGGAGATTGTTTTTGAGGAATCTGAGAAAAACATTTTCACACACATAGTGTTTAATGAGACAGGCTCATATGCGGTTATAGCATGTATAGAGTTCAGAGATTATACGCTGAGATTATTTAAGGAGAACTCTACAACCTATGCTATTAGAATTTTAAATCCTCTTCACTTGAAGGCTAAAAAGAACAAATACGATATAGACGAGAAGGTAGAGTTCACTGTTGAAACTGGTTTACCGGAAGTAGAAGCTACATTACAGTATAGGCTTGAAAATTCAAGTAAGTGGGTTTCGCTGGAATTTGTAAAGCTAAAATTTCCGGAAACCTCAATAACCGTAGACTCACTCGGTAAACCTGGCAGATACGTGTTTAGAGTAGTTACTACTAATGGTATAGTAAGCAATGAGGTAGTAATAGAGGTGTCTAGAAAAATTATGGTGAAAGCCTCTCCATCCTATTTAGAGGTTAAACCTGGAACACTCATCAACTTGACTGTAACAATAACACCCTTACCTCCAAATAATACACAATTGGTTTTACTGAAACAAGGGAATACTTTAGGACCATGGGTACCCGTGCCTAATGCTTCGGTGAAGAAAATGAAGTCAACTTACATAGTATCTTTTAAAGCACCTCAAACGGCTGGAATATATGTATACAAAGTAGATTTAATTTCGGAATCTAAGGTTGTGTCTTCCTCAAACCCTATTAGTATCAAAGTAGTGAAAGGTCAAGAGAAAAGACAGGTAAGTTTACAAATTTTGGGTATCATTAGAATTGGAAGCGGGATTTTGCCCATTGAAGTCTACATTGCCTCCTTATCAACGCTTTGTCTTCTCTCATTTATCTTTTGGAGAAGGTATAAGGTTTAGAGTTTTGCAAAAAGTATAGGCTTTACTCTTTCAAGTTTTCTGAAATCTACGTTTTCACCATAATCTTTTAACTCAACTATTCTCAGCGGTTTATCGTATCCTAGATGTTTAAACAATATGCTCATTGTTTTAGGTATTACCGGGTATAGTAATGAAGCTATAAAGATTAGAGATTCAAAGGAATTAAACATTACCTTTACGAACTCTTTGTACTGCTTATTCTTAGCCAATTTCCATGGTTCTTTCTCATTAAAGTAGTTGTTTAGCATAAATACTATTTTCATAATCTCTTCAATAAGCTCCTTAATCTTTAGCTCATTAACAAACCTATCGACGCTAGCTAAGACGTTTTCTACAGCTTTTTTCAGATTTTCGTCTACAACTAAACCTTGTTTTTCAGCTGAAACTAAGACTTCAAAGTATCTGTTGTATAGTGCGAAAGCTCTGGTCACGAAATTGCCTAGAGTATTTGCTAGCTCAGAATTTACCATGCTCTTTAATTCTTCCTCATTAAATTCTACATCCTTAAACGGGGAGAATTTACGAGATAAATAGTAACGTATATTGTCTGCTCCGTATTTGTCTACGTAGTGATCTAGGCTTCTTGCCCCCGCTGATTTGGAAACCTTTCGTCCACCAACAGTTATGAATCCATGTGCAAGCACTCTCTTAGGTAACTTGAAACCAGCTGACATTAAAATTGCAGGCCATATAACGGTATGGAACCATAAAATATCCTTCCCTATGAGCTGCATATCTGGCGGCCAGTATTTGGAAAATTCCTTCTTATTAACGTAGTAGCCTACACCCGAGACATAGTTTAAAAGTGCATCTATCCACACGTAGGCTACATGTTTTTCATCGAAAGGTAATGGTATGCCCCACTCAAGATACTCTTTAGGCCTTGAAATACTTATATCCCTGAGTTCCCCCTTTACCTTGCTAATTACCTCATTCCTGTATCTTTCAGGTAGAAACTCAGGGTTTTCTTCATAAAGTTTGAGAAGTTTGTCTTTGTAAGCACTTAACTTGAAGAAATACGATTCCATTTTCAACTTCTCAACAGGTCTTAAATGTATTGGGCATAAACCGTCTTTAAGGTCTTTGGGTGTGTAATATCTTTCACAGTCAACACAATAAAATCCTTCATAATACCCTTTATAGATATCTCCTTTCTCATATATTTTCTTAAGAATTTCCTTAACCGTTTCTTCATGGTCTCTATCGGTTGTTCTTATGAATCTATTGTAGGAAATTAGGAGTTTACTCCACGCCTTTTTAAATATTTCTGCTTGCCTATCAACGAATTCTTTAACGTTAAAACCTCTCTTCCTAGCTTCTCTAAATATCTTCATACCGTGTTCATCAGTTCCCGTTAGGAAGAAAACATCATAACCTAGGCTCTGCTTATACCTTGCAATAACGTCTGCTATTACCGTAGTGTATGCTGTCCCAATATGCGGTGGGTTATTAGGATAATATATTGGTGTTGTTATGTAAAACTTCCTACTACTCACTTAGTTTCGCCTCTCTTTAAAACACTTTATAATGCTTCTTAACTTAAGTTTTCTGAAAGGAAAAATAAATATTTAGTACGTAATTAAATATTACAGTCATTCAGACATTTAAGGATATGGTTTGCTATGGAAATTAAGCTTCTGGCCTTCGACAGTTTAGGTGTACGTTCCCAGTCAACTTTCATACAGACAAAGGACGTAATAATACATATAGACCCAGCGGCAGCTCTTGCACCTAGACGTTTCGGCTTACCTCCACATAGGATTGAAATAGATAAGCTCCATGAGTTAGCTGAAGTAATTGCAGACCACCTAAGAGACGCAGAATTAGTTATCATAACGCATTACCATTATGATCACCACGATCCTAATAGGCTAATTCCTATAGAACTCTATAAGGGCAAGGAAGTTTACATTAAGCATCCAACAGAGAAAATCAATATTTCCCAGAGAATCAGAGCATCAAGGTTTTTAAAGATGATAAGACAGTATGCTAGAGACATTAAAGTAGCCGACAATAATGTCGTGGTGAAAGGTGGAACAGTTATTAAATTCTCTGAACCCGTGCCGCATGGTGTTAACGATAAATTAGGTTATGTTATTGAAGTTTCACTACGTAGTGGCGAAGGCTCATTAGTCTATACTTCAGATGTTGAAGGCCCTGTTTTAGAAAACCAACTAAGGTTCATTGTAAATGAGAAACCAGAGTTAGCCATCATAGACGGACCTCTAACGTACATGCTTGGCTACCGTTTCTCCTATGATGACTTAAATAAGGCTATAAGAAATCTGAAGAAAATAGTTTCTTCAGGTGTTAAAACTATTATCTTAGACCATCATTTAGTTAGAGACCCTGATTACGTAGAGAGAATTTCTGAAGTATTAGATTATGCTAGAACATTTAAAGTGAAAGTGTTAACAGCTGCAGAATATATGGGTAAGCCAGTTAATGTACTCGAAGTTAAGAGGAAAGAACTATACGGGACGGAGCAAAAGTAGGCTCTATAATTTCCTAAGTACTCTCGCCACTAGCATTTCTACGTACTTACTATACTTCCTTATGGTTTCTTCCGCGATTTCACTTGCTTTAGGACATAAGTTATCTACAATAACCCTTCTCTCTTTAACATCGTAGATTAAGAGGACAGAAACTTCTATTAGGATGTTTTAGTATAATTTAGTACGGGTTAAGACATGATGGCTAATAGTGCTGAGAGGTTGTTGAAACCTAGGGAGTTCTGTGAGATTGTAGGGATTAGCTACTCTACATTAAAGCAGTGGGTTCGTGAGGGCAGGGTCAAGGTTCTCCGTACATCTACTGGTAGGTGGAGAATACCGTACTCTGAAGTAGAGCGGGTATTAGGTCTAAAACCAGAAGAAAAGGAAGTTAGAGCTATTATCTATGCTCGTGTCAGCTCCTCAGACCAGAAAGGTGATTTAGAGAGGCAAATCCAGTACCTTACACAGTATTGTTCAGCTAAAGGCTATAGAGTAGTTGATGTTCTAAGCGACGTAGCTAGCGGGTTGAAGACTAATCGTAGAGGCTTATTGAAGCTCTTCAACTATGTGGTGAACAAACAGGTAGACGTAGTAGTCATTACCTATAAGGATAGACTTACGAGGTTTGGCTTTGAGTATCTTGAGTACTTCTTTAAGCGGTATGGTGTACGGATAGAGGTTGTTTATGGTGAGGAGCCTAAAGACGCTTATCAAGAGCTAGTTGAGGATTTGTTAGCAATTGTTACCTTCTTTGCTGGTAAGCTATATGGTATGAGGAGCCATAAGAAGAAACACTTGGTTCAAGGATTTAAGAAGCTCCTAGAAGAGGTTGAGAAGAATGACTAGAGTAACAAGGACGGTTATTGTAAAGAGTGTAAAATTACTGAGGAAAGTATTTAGAGTACCCGTTGAGCTTGAGGGACTGTACCATAATATGGTTGAACAATTAGTACACTACGCTGTAAGGAACAACGTTAAGGGCTTTACTAGGCTCAAGGCTTTGAAGTACCGTGAAATAAGGAATCTTTATCCACAAATACCTAGTCATTACGTGTATACCGCATGTCAGGATGCTAGTACTAGGGTTAAGAGCTTCTTACGGTTTAAGAAGCTTGGATTAGCTAAGAGAGATTACCCAGAGGTTAGGAAGGTCAGTATATGGCTTGACGATCACCTATGGAAACCTAATGGATTAACCTCTATCAAGATAGCTACCCATAAGGGGTGGGTAACAGTAGAGTTTGAACCTCATAAACAATACTGGAAATACATCAACAAGGGATGGAAACTAGTAAGTAAAGCTAAGATAAAACTAGATAAGAGGAATAGACAACTCGTAATCTTTTTAACGTTTGTTAAGGAAGTTGAGGAGCTTAAGTCTAGAGGTTACCTACCAGTTGATGTTAACGAGAATAACGTTACTATGCTGATTGATGGAATAGCTTTCCTCTTTGAAAGTAACGCCAAGACGCTAGTTCTTGGATATTACTATCGTAGGAAGAAGATACAAGAAAAATATGATAAAGTATATGGTGTGAAATCAAGGATTAAGAAGAGAGTCTTAAGGAAGCTTAAGGAGAGGAAGAGGAAGCAGGATATTAGATGGAAGATAGCGAATATAATCATTAGAACAGCTTATGAGAGACAGTACGCTACCGTTCTTGAGAAGCTAGGTAGGATACCAGCTAACAACATGATTCAGAGAATTAAGGATAAACAGTTAAGGCATAGGATTTTCCAAGCTTCTTTCAAAGGTATGCAGAGAGCAATAAAGGAGAAGGCTAGAGAGTATGGTGCACCAGTAATTTACGTTAACCCAAGGAACACTTCAAAACTATGCCCTATTCATAACGCTCCAATAAACTACGATAACAGCTCTAGGATAGGTAGATGTAGTAAAGGTGGTGAGCTTTGGCATCGGGACGTTGTTGCTTGCTGGAATCTCCTCTTTAAAGCCCTACGGGGCTTGGAGCAATGCTTCCATCACCCCGTAGGGCTAAACGTAGATGTGAGGCTCGTTCCGTTAGCCTCAAAAGCCACCCATGACCCCATAGGGATACCCGAGACCCTATGGGCGAGGTGGAAGTTCCTAGAGGGTATCTTAAACCATCCTAACCTACCACAAAACACCCTCTAGGGACAAACGGTAAAGTCTGCAACCTAGAGGTCTATGGTCGTAAATCATACACCGGCCTGTTTTCTCATCCAGAAATACACAGTGCCCACTCACATTTCTTAGTCTAGGAAAAGACCCTGTAGTATCTACGAAATAGTCTCTAGAGTATCCTAGTTTAGCTATTCTCTCAATATCCTCCTCTGTGAGCATCATTTCGGTATTGTAGCAGCATTTGCCACAGTATTTTCCGTTCAGTTTATAGTTAACTTTAACGTTTATCTCATCTTCCCTGAGGTTTCCATGTGGTGTTGAATATTGCATATATTTCTTTCGCACGCTTTTCACCTATCCCTTCAACTCTCATTAACTCCCCAACACTAGCATTGGCTATGTTCCTTAGCGTTTTAAAGTGCAGTAGAAGTTTCCTAGCCAAAATAGGTCCTACAAGACCTTCTGCAACGTAAAGTATTTGCTCATTAATACCCATAGGTTTCTTCTTTACCCTAAGTTTTGGTGGCCTTTTCTTTTCCGGTGAACCAAGGGCTTTGATTTTAGCTATAAGCCATTCTATGGTCGATTTCTTATTCGGTGTAGGAATAACTCTTATGCCCCAGTTAAGCACTAGCTCGTCTAAAACCCTTAAAACAGCCGTAATTCTCCACTTGGTAAATCTTTCTATGGCACTTAAAGATCCTTCAAGAACAATTACTGGTACTACTTCTTCAACTTCCTCTGCCTTCTTAAGCACTTTAGCTTGTTCCCAAACCCTCTTATCCCTTATACTATTGAGAAAATCCATAACCGTTTTTCTCTCAACAAGTATGGGTTTTTTACCTTCAGGAGCTAGTAGATAATAGTCTCCAACAGTTAATGCTGATATAGCTACTTTAACGCCTCTCCACCTTAATGTTTCAACAATATCTTTATTTTTCGATGCCTCCCTAGAGTCTAAAACAATATCTACTGGGGTTAAAGGAACTTCAGCTATTATAGGCATATACTTAACCCTACAATACTGCAAGTAAAGTGAGAAATAATTGTAGTTATTAATATTTTTGGCTTATTGATGCTACTTTAGCTTAAACTATCTTTTAATATACTTTCTAAGTATTGCTGCTAGTGGGGGCAGTGTTCTTGTTTGTAAAAATACTCTCCCTGGCCCCTCTATTTCTACAACTACTCCTTCGCCTCCGAAAATGAAGCTCTTTATTCCACCAAACTTCCTAACTCTCCACGAAACAGTATCGTCCATTGCTACGAAGTGGAAGTTATCTACGGTCATTCTTTCCCCAGGTTTCAGATTTACTTCTTCCATGGCACCATAGCTGTTCACCCATACACCACCATATCCGCTTGTTTTAAACCATACCAAAGAGCCTTCAGCTAGAAGGCCTTTAAAACCTCTCCATGCAACACTTAAATCTACGTCTCCATGGTGCGCTAGATACGATGTATCCTGTATTATTAAGCTTCTACCTTCTAGTGGAACATACTTTATATCTCCTGGAACTCCGGGAGCAAACCATAGTTCAGCATTGCTTCTCGCAGTAAATGTGTTTACGAAAAACGTTTCACCAGCAAAAACAGCTCTAGCAAATGCTTTGAAAATGCCTCTACCAGTATGAGTTTTAATATCAATATCTCCTCTATGGAGAACGTAGGCTCCAGCTTCAGCAGTTACTGATTCTCCAGGTCTCAGGAATACTTTAAGTATAGAGTATGAGGGGCTGTATTCAACCTTCCACTCCATTAAATCACCCTGTAGCTTTAACATTTAATTCTCTCTAGAACATTTTTAGCTTTATCTCTTAACATGTAATTAGGAGGATTAAAGAAAACGTAATCCGTAAAGCATCATAAATGATGGAATGGCTGCTAACGCGAAAGCGAATAACCACATTACCTTACTCCAGGCGAAAACTTTGGACCCGTCGAGAGGGGGGAAGGGTATTAGATTAAACATTGCCAACCAGAGATTAATCTCCATTATCACAAATAACGTTATGACTAAGGGGGAAAGTGGAACATATGTTCGTGCGAAAAAGAAAGCAAACATCGCAACATAGCCCACTATAAGGTTAGCTAAAGGCCCGGCAACAGCTATTAACCCATAATCTTTCCTATTAATATACCCGAAAGGGTACTTAGGATATATGACTACTGCTCCAGGTGCGGCAAATATTAATCCACCAAAAGTAAGTAGAGGAAATATTATCGCTAACGCTAAACCTAAAAGCCAAACCCTATACCTCGCATAGTAACCTAGTTTTCTAGCAACAAACCTATGGAAAAGCTCATGAGGCACAAAGGCAAGTATTACCGCTAATACTGTTGCCGAAATATATTCTAAACCTAAAGCCAATCTTCCAAAGGCTATATACCTGAAAATATATCTTAAGGAAAAAGCAAAAGCAATAACTATAGCAGATAATAGTAGCTGCCTATACTCTGTCTTAAGAAACCACTCCAAGATACGGACTTTTCTACGCTCATACTCGTGGTATGTACGCATACTTTATACCCTTAAGGAAGATACGTCGGACAAATTATATATTCTTACAGTATTTTAAACTGATTTGGTGTTAACGTGAAATTTACTTATGCACTTAAATTAGCAATCACCTTTGCCCTAATAACTATTCTCATATTGCTAATTATAGGTAAATACGTGCTTGAAGAAACACTATTCACAGTCAATATCACCTGCGACATTAACACATTTTACCTAGAAATAAGGACCCGTACGTGGATGTTTTTAGTTACATATTTAGGCTTACTTGTTCTCTTCATATATGTAAGAAGAAAGTTTAGAAGATAATTCTAACTAGGGAAAAGCTATTATCCCCCCAGAAAATACATTAATGTAAGTGCTAGCCATGGGTGTTCGCGTAAGAAAACTAGGTACATTCTCTATAGTTGGTTTCGATTCGGAAACTAAGGATTTAGGCGTGGCTGTAGCATCTAAGTTTATTGCTGTTGGTGCGCTTGTACCATGGGCTGAAGCAAACGTTGGAGCAATAGCTACTCAAGCACTAGCAAACATATCCTATGGACCTAGAGGATTAGAGCTCCTTAGAAGAGGATATAGTGCTAAAAAGGTTTTACAAACACTCATAAGCGATGACCCTCAAAGAGAAGAAAGACAGGTAGGTATCGTTGATAGTGAAGGTGAAGCAGCTGCTTATACAGGTTCCAAATGCTACCCATATGCTGGACATATTATTGGAGAAAACTATACTGTACAAGGAAACATACTTACAGGGCCTGAAGTTTTAGAAGAAATGGCTAAAGCTTTCGAGCAAACTAAAGGCGAATTAGTTGACAAGCTCTTAGCATCTTTAGAAGCCGGGGATAAAGCTGGTGGAGATCGCAGAGGTAAACAGTCAGCAGCAATAATTGTTGTCCGTGAGAAAGGAGGGTATGGGGGATACACTGATAGATATGTTGATTTAAGAGTTGATGACCATACTGAACCAGTTCAAGAACTTAAAAGGTTGTTTAAAATATGGGAGCTAACACTTCTTACGAGAGAAAAACCAGACGATATTGTGGATAAAAACGAAGTAGCAACTGCTGTTCAAAGAGCATTAAAGAAACTAGGTTACTATAAGGGAGAAATAACAGGAATATGGGATGCAGAAACAGAAAATGCCTTCAGAGATTTTATGTTGATAAATAATTTCGAAAATAAAATGAGAAAAGACAATTACATCTGGGGAACTGTTTACAGATATCTGCTTGAATTATCTAGTAAGAGATGAAGAAAATTGGGCATACTTGTTTTAGAAATAGTCTTAGCCATAATAGCACTATATTTAGCCTACACTATACAGTACCTAGCAATTTCACTTAAAGGCATAGATCTGGACAGTAGAACAATTCCCGAGGATTTGTCAAAGTTTCTAAGGAAAATCTATAGTAATGAATTATCCTTAAAAATGTGGAAAAAAGAAAACAACTCAATGTTAATTATGGCAGCACTCTATACTCCTCCATTTAAACCGCTAATTATGGTTGATAGTAGATTTTTAGAGGAAAAAGCAGATGTAGCTAAAGTGTTTTTAGCTCATGAAGTGGGGCATTTGAAGAGGAAATCGCAGCTCAGAGTTTTCATAACAGCTATGTTCGCACTAATAATAGTCTTTATTGCAGGATATTTTAGCGACCTCTTGAGTTTGCTCCTCTTCCCAGTAATGATTTCAATAGTTTTTCTAACGTACAGGCATGAAGAATTCGAAGCTGATAAGTATGCCGCAGAAATTTTAGGCGTAGATAATGTGATAAAAGTGTATAAGTATGTAGAAGAGCGATTACGAGGTAGGAGAAGTGCACCGAAAACCCTTATACACTTTACAATATATGTTCTTAGGAAAGTAGGTATCTACCCTTCAGTGAAGAGTAGAATTGAGAAACTTAGCAATTATTCTCTAAAAACTTCAAAATAGCAAAATGAATCGCCTTTGGCAGCACAGAGAACCTCTGCGGCTCTATACTGCTTACCTGTAATAGCTGTTACAACACCAGCTATCATTCCCCTAACCATGTGACATACGGGCTCTTTAGACTGCCCCTTCAATTCCTTATATATTCTAGCAGTCCATGAATCAAAAAATCTTATTCCCATACGTTCCTCAACAACATTAATATAGTCTATTTCGAAGAAACCCCAGCCTGAAATTCTTGCTATTCTGCTAAACATTTCACCTATTTCCTTAACATCATATAGTATGCCTGGTTTTATATTGAATCTTTCCGATAGTTCTTTAGCAGCATAGTATCCATAGTGAAATCCGAAATGATAGAATATTACGTCAGCAGAGGCACCTAACCTTTCCCTTAAGCCTATGTATGTCTCTATTAAGAACCTTGCATTGAATATTAGTGCATGCGAATCAACGATCATTATAGGATAGTGAAATACATCTACACCTAGCCCTTTCTCCATTAGAACATCCGAGAAGACGATAGTTGTTTTTACGCAGTCTAATTTAAGAAGCTCTTTTTCCACTTTTTTCTTATCTTTAAATTTAGTTATGAATAAAGTCAAACATGCTTTATCCATTGTCCTCGATATATTGCCTAGTTTAATCTCATACTTGCTTAAGACTCTGAAAACTTCACCTAAGCATTCGGGTGAGCATTCAACATAGATTTCAGCTATTTTCTCTTCAGGATTAATATAGATTAAAGGTATGTTAAAAGGTAAAGAAGGTTTCATACATCATCCCATCGGGGAAGCTTCTAAATGCGTTTAAGCTACAAAGTGTTAATAAAAGTTATCCAATTAAAAGTAATAAGTGTCAAACATTATTCAAATACGTAATTACCATAATCCCTCATATAGTATCTATTTCTGAGTAAGCAGTAGCAGGTGCGTATAAGTGAGCGATGAACCATTCTACATTGTTAGAAAATATCTTAGCAGCATTAAGGATAAGATTACATACTATGATCATTTACTCGAACTCAAATACGTTTTTAAGAACAGAGGAGAAGGAGGCATTGTATTAGCCAACCTCCTAACTAAAAACAGTATCGCTAAGAACCTAAACTATGTACTAGCTATCCCCAGAGGTGGATTACCTGTTGCGTATAATGTAGCTAAAAGGTTAAATGTAAAAATGGACATCGTAACTGTAAGGAAAGTACTTATCCCATGGAATACCGAAGCAGGTTATGGTGCTGTCGCACCTGATGGAACGCTTGAGATAAACGAGGTTTTAAGGAAACACTTGGGTTTCACGGATAAGGAGGTTAGGGAACATGTCCAAATAACTTTATCCGAGGTTCTAAGGAGAGAGAAGCTTTTTAGGAGAAGTAAAGGGTATGATGTGTTCAAAAACAAGAAAATCATTGTTGTAGATGACGGTATAGCCTCCGGATACACTATGCTTGTTGCTGTAAAATTCCTTAGAAATATTGGGGCTTCTAAGGTGTATGTAGGTGCGCCTACAGCTTCTCTTAGTAGTATAAAATTACTTTACCCTCATGCAGACCACATCTATGTACCGAATATTAGAAATGATTTCTGGGGATTTGCTGTAGCCGAAGCTTATATTAAATGGTATGATCTTACAGATGAAGAAGTACTAACTATTATCAATAAAGCGAAATCGGAAAATCTTATGGACTAAGATAAATAGGGGTTACTTTAAGGGTACATACATACTACTTCTAGTTGCTCTTAAACCTGGCTCACCATGTTTTACTATTCTTGTTGTTGGCGAGAACTCTCCAAGATAGTGACCTATCATCCATGGCGTTATCTGTACTGGTATGAACTCTTTACCATTATATACGGCTATTGTTACACCGACCATTTCAGGTAAAATTATCATGTCTCTAACATGGGTTTTTATTGGTTTTTTAATTCCTAGCTTCTTATACTTCCTGATTTTTTCAAGTAAAATTCTTTGCCTAGGCTTTATCCCTCTCATAAGACTTCTTCGAGCCCTAGCAGGAAGTAAATTGATTAATTCGTCAAATGGCATGTTTAGTAGTTCTTCTAACGTCCTACCTCTATACCTAAACTTCTGCCACTCTGGCGGTATTTCAACTGTTGCCATGGTATCTGCCCTTATTTTATCCCAGCTAGTATCTAGTAATTATCTTTACCATTTTTAAACTTTTATTTTACTAAGCTCCTTAGCTATCCTAACTATTTTCACAGCAACTTCTACAGCATCTCTGCCGAAAACATTTACCATAGGTTCTTTACCCCAATCGCCTAAGTGGTAAATTATGTCCGGAACTATACTTTTAACTCTTTTTACAGCTTGCTCAATACCCCAAGGTATAGATGCTCCTTCAGTAGCCTTTATTTCGGGAGGCTCCTTTCTCCTATCATAGTATGATATTTTAAATCCTAGTTTTCTAGCTATCTCCAATATTTTACTACTATATCGTATATTAGCTGCAGCCCTTATGGTCTCATCGAACTCCATAGCCTTTAATACCGCTCTAGCCATATGCTTTGATGCTCCGAAGGTTGGTGAACCGGAGGGCTTTATAGTGTTAAGGTATCTTACTATTCTTCCAGGAATTCCTGCAACATCTTCCTCTGTTCTAGAATATTTCCTTGGAAGAGCCATCACAATGTTCATTTGGGTTTCAGGTATTAACTCAGATACGTATTCGCCATGCTTTACAAGTATGTTAACAGCTTCACGTAGATTTTCTAAGATACGATATTTTTCAGCAGGAATTTCAATCCATGCTATGGGGTTTACTGGGCAATGTCCTTTACCTATTTTTGGTCCAAATTTTATAGCTAAGGTGATGAATTCCTTAGCTATTCTTACGGCTTCTTCAATATTCTTACCTTTAGCTAGTTCCGCGGCTATAGCTGCTGAGAAACCACAACCAGTACCATGGGTGCATCCATCGACTATTCGCGGCGCACTAAACTCCTTATAAGTACCGTTAAAGTACAGTATGTCAATGCTTTCGCCTCCTAGAAAATGCCCTCCCTTAACCACTACAGCTTTAGCTCCAAGCTCTTCAGCAATATGTTTTGCAGCTTTTTTAGCATCTTCAATAGTCTCTATTTTTACTCCTGAAAGTTTTTCAGCCTCCATTCTATTGGGGGTGACCACTGTGGCTAAAGGTATAATATATTTTACAAGAGTTTCTACAGCATCAGATCTTAGAAGAGGAGCTCCGCTTTTAGCTATCATTACAGGATCTACAACAAGTGGGAAACCATATTTTTTCACAGCTGAAGCGACAGCTTTTATTATTTCCGAGTTACTTAGCATCCCTGTCTTAGCAGCGTCGACGCCAATATCGTCTGCAACGGCTTCTATTTGTGCTACAACCATCTCGGGAGGTAGATCGTAGATGGCTCTGACTTCGTAAGTATTTTGAGCTGTTATAGATGTAATAGCCACCATACCATGCACCCCTAGGGCTGCAAAGGTTTTTAAGTCAGCTTCTATACCAGCTCCTCCTCCTGAATCACTACCGGCAATAGTTAATGCGGAAGGTGTTTTTCCCCTCATAAAACACCTCACCAAATACAGAGTGAGCTAACTACGTGGAAATCAGTTTTGTAGAATTAAAAAATATTTATTTAGAAACAGTTCTTTTCATTTAGCGTCTTACAACTCTTCTACCAACTTTTAACGAATATTTCCATAAGCTAAGCATTATATTAGTGTACCCTCTAATTCTAGGATCAACAGCCATATTGGAAAGTTTTTGAAGAAGCCTTGTCGCCTGCCCAAATAATCTAACAGATTCTCTCATAGCTCTTAAGTATGCCTCCTTATCTTTAGCTGAAGGCTTTGGTGCACCAAAGATATACAGGTTTCTTAAACCATCAACTTGGTTTTTATTAGCTATTATATGGGATAGAACATCAGTAAGTGATGCTCTATACAAAGGATCATCTATTTGCGAAAGAGCTTTAGTAATCACTGTTGCTTCCTTGTCAAGTAGTTTATCTATTTCATGGAGAATTTCTTTAACACTCATAAATCTCTCAGACATATAAATCTCCCATTATGATATATTTGTAGCATGTTATTTTAAATTAGTGCAAATCGGTTTTGGAACTATGTAATTTAGGTAACGTATGGTTAAAAACTAAAATACCACCTAAACTATCAATTAGTAGGTAACATAACATGCAATATTCGGTGATAACTATTGATATCCCGTGATGAAGCATTAAAACTTGTAAAAGAATGGATTAAAAATGATAAAATAAGAAAACATGTTTACGCTGTCGAAGCAATAATGAGAAGATTAGCTAGATACTTTAACGAAGACGAAAACCTATGGGGATTAGTAGGATTACTTCACGACCTAGACTATGATAAAACTAAGGATAACATGCCAATGCACACCAAAACAACTGCTACGCTCTTAAAAGATAAGATGCCTCCTGAAGCTATTGAAGCAATAATGTCCCATAATGAGCTTTCTGGCATAAAACCAAAAACTAAAATGGCCTACGCGTTGATAGCCTCAGATCAAATTTCAGGGTTAATAGTAGCTACAGCTCTGGTTATGCCTCATAGGAAGCTTGAGGAAGTTAAGGTTAAAAGTGTTCTTAAGAAATTTAAGCAGAAGGATTTCGCAAGAAGTATTCGGAGAGACAAAATAGCTATGGCATGTGAGAAACTGGGTATAGAGCTTAGAAAGCTTATTGAGATTTCTTTAAATGCTCTAAAAGAGATCCATGAAGTCCTAGGCCTTTAGGATCTTGGAGAAAAGCATGATTAGCGCGATGAACTGAAGTAGTGAAGCACATATAACAGAGTTTTGTGAACCCAAAATATCTGTTAAAGGACCAGCAATAAACACTAAAGTGCCTGAAAAGCTAATGACAGTGTACATTGACCCTAAAGCTGACGCTTTCAAATGGTTAGGAGCAAGCCTAGAAACGGTTGATACTAGCGATATGTCATAGAACGGATAAACAGGTATAAGCCATAAAATAGCTGTCATAAAACCCCTACTCAAAGCAAGAGCTGTAACTAATACTGAGTAAGAGATTAAAGCTATTCTGTAAAGTTTCAGGCTTCCAATTTGGTCGCTTAGCTTTCCAACATAAGGTCTTACTATAGCTGCTATTAACGATGTTAAACCTCCGTAGAATATGCCGTAAAGTACTTCGTTTCTACCGAGTTCAACATAGAGTTTTATAGAGAGTACGTTGAAGGCCCATGAAACTCCAAAGTAACTTACACCTGCAGCTAAGAGAAAAGGAAGCATAGTTCTAGGTAGGTTCCTTATTCCCTTGAAATCGCTAACACCGTCCCCGCGTGCAACATCATATTTTCTAGGAAATGCTAAGAAAAAAACGATATACGATAATGCTAAGAAAAGGCCTGCAGTTAACGTTACCAAACTAACATTGCCAAACCCGTATATGAAGCCGTAGCAGAGTTTATATGATTGTATATGTTTTTATGTGTTCTCCATGATGCGTTATGCTTATATTTCTGCTGGAAAGATGTTGTATGTAGATGTGCCGTCGCCCCGGGGTCGGCGGTGAAAGCCCCCGCAATGACCGATGAAGCCAGAGCGACAGTGGGGGAAAAGGATGAGCCGATGACAAAACATATACAAGCATATAAAGAGGCGAACCCTACAAGAGCAAGAGAGGGAGCTGAAAATAAGCCTAGGAGAATAAACTTTTTCCTTCCAAACCTATCAGCTAACATACCTCAAAAAGCAGACGACAAGGCAGGAGCATATTCTGCAGCACTTAAGAGCAGAACGTCAGTATATGTTCCTCCTAGAAATTCCTTAATGTAAATTCTCGATATTGCATAGTACAGTCCCCAACCAAGTGATTCGAGAAAATGTCCTACACTATAAAACCTAATCCAGTGTCTTTGAAGATACATAGCACCATACCTTAAGCTACTTGAGTATTAATAAACAATTAGATAAAACTATATAAACTATTACGCTATTACCTTTAAATACCCCTGAATATGTAGGCTAACTTCTTTACAAAATCGTCTATGCCTCGTACAACGTACACTTTTGCGCCAAGAGTTTTCAAGCTATTAGCAAACATCTCGTCATGTATTGGTGGCGTTAAAACTATGAACTCAACACTCCCCCTAATAGCTTTCCTTGCTTCACTTAGTGGATCATAACCTTTAACTGTCTGCTTAAGGTCGGAAATCATAACAACTATCTTTCTACCTCTTCTCCTAGAAACCTCGGAAAGAGCTAGTGCAATATTAGTCCATCCCTCAAATTTAAGGTTAAAGAGAAATTCTACTAAAGAGACAGGATTTCTTAAAGTGCTTCTCGGTACGTGGATAACATTCTCTCTGAAAACTATGAGATCGCTTATGCTTTTCGCGAAGGTAGAAGCTATTAAAATGGCATGTTCAGCAAATTCTCTCATACTACCGCTAACGTCGACTAGCAGTACGACTTTGATGTCTTTTTTCCTAGTGTGATAAACTACGGGTTGTTCCTCAAACCTTAAAACATTGTATATACTGTCTCTAATGATGATGCTCGTTGTTTTCCTTTTGGTCTTTTTACGTTTCGACAGTAAAGCATATGATCTATACCTTGTTTTTAACCTTTGAACAATAATGGAAGCTAAGTGTAGCAAATTTCTTTTAGTTCTAGTATCTATAGTTGTTTCGTAAATTTCTTTAAGCAAACGTAATGTGTAGAAGCTTGCTCCATAAATTTTTACAATAAGAGGTAAGGCACTAGTTTCTTTGGCAGAAGCTGAAGCTAATAATGTATTTAGGAGATCAATTTTGTTTAGTAGAGTTTTCTCTAACTTCGATTTACTTACCTGTTTCGAAGTTAATGAGTATTGTCTCATTAGTTCATCATATTCTTCAAGAACACTATTAGCCATATCGTAGTACCCTACGTTGTCCTCTAAAAACGCTCTTCTATAGTATTCAAATGCTTTTGCTAGTTTAGCAGCAGCTTTAATAAGTAATTGCTCGTTAGGATTCAAGCTTACATATTTTGCCTTTTCAAGGACGCTCAAGGCTCTAGGATTAATATTAGAAATTATTCTAAGAATCTCGTCTTTACTTAGCTTGAACCTAAATAGTTTACTAACAATGTATCTTTGAGATTCAAGTTTAATTAAGGGTAAAGAGTTTATGACCACGTCTCTGTCTTTATGGTCCTTGATTAAGGAGTCAACAGCTCTGGGATTATAGTTAAGTACTGAAGACAGTATACGCGAGCTTAGGAATCCGTGTTCTTTCAATAGGCTTACAAGCTTATTCTCATCGAGTTTCCTAACTTCCATAGGTGTTTCTGAGATCCTATGGGCAAGTGTCTGGGTTAAATATTTAGATATGTATCTTTTGTTTTTCTCGGAAGCATAATATGAAAGTTCAAGAAGCTTAGCCGTAGGCAAAAGTTCTAAATTTAGCTTGCTTTGAATAATGTCTTCGATAGAATCCAGGTAAAACTCTTTTTCATCCTTTAATGCTCTAAGAGAGCATTTTTGTATATTCTTAAGCATGACGTAGTTTGCTATTTTATTTAAATCTTTGAAATTATATTCTATGCATTTTAAAGCTATAGACCTAACTTTATCCCTACTTAGTACTTCATATATTCCTCTTCTACTATCCTTCCTTATGATACCTAATTTCCGAAGCGTACAGAATGCTTGTTTTCTATTGGGGTTTCTAATTAGGTATTTCATTTTGGATATAGGGATTTTGTCTCCATAGTGGATTTTGAGTTCTCTAAGATGTGATTCAATGTCTTTCATTATCTTGTATTTTAAAGCACTTTTTCTTAAAATAAAGTTGTTAAAAGTTTCTTCGAATATTTTCTCGAAATGCGCCCTCTTAGCTAGAACAGATTTTAGTACTTCCTTAAATTCTATTACTGGAAGAGTATATGTTCCATTTTCTCTAATATAGCCTCTTAAAGAGCAGTAATTTCTCAACACTCTAATAGCACTTTCTATTTCGCTAATGCTTAGAGGAATTCCTTTACCTCTTAATTCATTACATAAACTAGTAAGAAAATTCAATAATTCTTCTTCAATGATCACCAATTCATTTCTAGACGTTGCTTTCATTAGTTAAAGTTACCTCTTAAAATACTTTTCAACAATACTGTATACTAGGTCTTCATCTTCACTTCTTTTGAGAAGCACAGAAAATGCTGCATCATAGAAATCCTTTAAGTCAGCTTTCTTTTTTCCTCTCAATTTAGCTAAGCCAGTAGCCATTTGAGTCCATGCTACAGTATCTGCTGGCCCGGGTTTATGTAGTGCTTTATTTCTTAGCTCATTAACTACGGCTAAGACCTTGGATATGCTGTCTTCAGTAATCATTTTAAAGTCTTCGCCAAGCCTAAGCTTAGCTATTTCTTTCTCAACCTCTTCGGGAGGGTATGTGAATTTTATTCTAACAACTCTCCTTAGAAAAGCATCGCTTAATTCTCCTTGAGCAATGTCTTCAGGGTTACTTGTAAAAATTACTTGAAATCCTTCACCTTTAGCTTTAAATACTCTTCTAAGCTCAGGTATGACTATTCTTCTCTTATCTATTATGTCAAGGAGCATGTTCTGGAATTCTTCACTACTTCTTCTAATTTCGTCTACTAAAACCCCTGCATCAAGTATTAAAGCTGCTAGTAGCGGTCTCGGTACAAAGCTTTCCTCGGTAAAGCCCATTTTCATAGCCATTAATGGGTGGAAGTCTCCGATAACTCTGTATTCATCGTAGTTTTCACTGCATGGAAGTATGAAAGCTTTCTTGCCTGCCCAGAGAGTTAAAATACCATATCCTACTTCAGTTTTTCCCGTTCCAGGAGGCCCCTCGAATAGCACAGGTCTACCAGTGAGGAAGGCTGAGACGACAAGTGCAACTAGTTTTTCAGAAACAATAAGCTTAAATTTTTCACGTAGTTGTTCAACTATACCCTTAACTGATCTTACAGGTTTGAAAGGCTCAACTATGGTATAGTATGTTTCGTAAACCTTCTTCTCAATCACGTCTTCAACTTCGCGCTTATGCTGCATGATTTACCACTAACATTATTTATATTATGCTTTTCGAACATTCTACCGTGAAGATTTCCTACGCAAAACCTCTTATTTAAAGGTTAATGCTTTAACTCATTTTCTCTAAACGGCTCAAAGCTTCATCAAGTAAATCTATGACATCCTCTATGTCTTTAGCTAGTTCTTCACGTTCGTCCTCAGCTTCTCTTAGCAAATCAATAGCATATTCTATGTTTTCCATTGCCTCGCTAATTTTATCCTTAAAAACCATAAACTCTCAGCCTCGAAATATCTCTTTTATTATTCAGTTTAGAAATTTACAGTTTAAACACTTTATCCCTTGCCGAGCAGCGGGAAATGACATGCAACGTAGTGATTATTACCGTATGATATTAGTTTAGGTTCTTCTTGTGAACAAATACTTTTAGCAAAGGGGCATCTTGGGTGAAGCCTACAACCTGAAGGAGGATTTATTGGATTAGCTATTTCACCTTTAAGTATTACTTTCTCTCTCTTTCTTCTAAATAATGAAGGGACTGAGGAGAGTAGTGCTTTCGTATAGGGGTGCATAGGATTATCTATCAGTTCCTCGGTAGATGCTACTTCAACTATTTTTCCAAGGTACATTACGGCAATCGTGTCTGAAATAAGTCTGGCAACTGCTAAATCATGGGTTATGAATAGTATTGACAAGTTGTATAGTGTTTTAAATTTCATGATGAGCTTAAGTATAGAAGTTCTTAAGGAAACATCTATCATAGACACAGGCTCATCAGCTACAATGAATTTAGGTTTTAAAATCATAGCCCTAGCTATAGCTACTCTCTGTCTCTGACCCCCAGATAGCTGGTGTGGAAGTAGTTTGTAAAACATGTGTGCTGGCGTTAAACCCACGTTTTCAAGCATTTTTAAAGCCTCTTCCTTAGCCTCTTTCTTGTCAGCTATACCATGAACTATTAGCGGTTCGGCAATAGTGTCTCCAATGCGCATTCTAGGATTCAAAGAAGCATAGGGGTCTTGGAATATTATTTGCATTTTCCTACGTAAAGGCCTTAACTCTTTCTCCTTAGCGAAAGTTATGTCCTTATCTTCAAAAACTATTTTTCCTTCATCAGGTTTTTCTAAGCGTACAACAAGCCTACCTGTTGTCGTTTTTCCGCAGCCGGATTCTCCTACAAGTGAAAACACTTGACCATTAAATATTTTAAAAGATATTCCATCAACTGCTCTTATAAACTGCTTTTTTCTAGTAAGTAATCTTTCGATGAAGCTTTTCTGTACAGGAAAATACTTCTTCAGGGAGCTAACTTCCAGTTCTACCATGTTCAAACATCTCCTATGTGTAAAGCCAGCATTTAACGTATCTCTCCTTACCTACATTTACTATTGGAGGTTCTTCTTTAGCACATTTTTCTATAGCATATGGGCATCTAGGGTGAAATCTACATCCCGAAGGAGGGTTAGCTAAGTCAGGCGGATTTCCTTTAATTTCCTTTATCTCTTTTCTAACGAAAACATCAGGTATGCTTTGAATAAGTCCTTGAGTATATGGGTGTAGTGGTTTTGAAACTATTTCATCGGATGGCGCGTATTCGTATAAGTGTCCAGCATACATTACCGCTATTTTATCTGCTCTTTCAGCAGCTAGGGAAATATCATGGGTTATGAGTATTATTGAAGTTTTCAATTCCTCCTTTAAACTTACAAGTAAGTCCATTATTCTGTCTTGAACTATAACGTCTAAAGCCGTTGTAGGTTCATCAGCTATTATTAATTTAGGCTTTAAAGCAGTAGCTAAAGCAATCATAACCCTTTGTCTCTGCCCGCCGGATAACTGGTGAGGATAACTGTTAAGCCTGTCAGGAGGTAAACCCACTTCCATAAGTGCTTCAGCAGCCATCTTATATGCTTCCTTCTTACTCACATTTAGATGTTCAAGTATTGTTTCAATAAGCTGATCTCCAACTTTCTGCAATGGATCAAGACTAGTTAATGGGTCTTGAAACACCATTCCTACTTCCTTTCCTCTAACCTTCCTTATTTCCGCCTCTGATAATTCAAGAAGATTTTTCCCGTCTAAAACTATTTTTCCACCAACTATTCTTCCCTGAGGAGGTAGTAGTCGAACAATAGCGTATCCGAGTGTTGATTTTCCACTGCCGCTTTCACCTACTAGGCCAACCATTTCCCTACTACTTACAGTTAAGGAAACATTGTCTACTGCTCTAACAACACCTCTGTTAGTATAGTAGTATACTTTAAGGTTCCCTATGGACAGTAGTGTTTTACTCATCTCTTCTCAGCCTCTCTCAGACTTAGAAGATCATTTAACCCCTCACCTATAAGTGCGAAACCTGTAGCTAAAAGCATAATCATTAGCCCTGGAAAAGCTACTAACCACCAATAACCAGCTAGGAGGTATTCGTGGCCAGCCCTTAAATCAGCACCCCAGTCGGGTGTTGGTGGAGGTACGCTAAAACCTAGGAAGCTTAATCCTGCCTCCGTTAAAATAGCGTCAGCAATGTTCATTGTGAAAACAACTATAACCGTAGGTAGGAGGTTAGGTAGAATATGTCTAATAATTATTCTTAAATCTTTAGCCCCAATAGCTTTAGCTGCTTCAACGTAAAGTAGTGACTTTATTGAGAGTGTTTGCCCACGAACCATTCTGAAATACGTTGGAATGTAAACTACAGCTATAGCTATTATGGCGTTCACCATACTAGGTCCTAAAACAGCGGCAATGGCCAACGCTAGAATTAGGCTTGGGAAAGCATACATACTATCCATGACTATAGAGAATATTCTATCAACAATTCTACCATAGTATCCTGAAATTAAACCTAAAGGAACACCAACACACATTGACAGTAATGTAGCAGAGATAACTACTGTTAAGACTGTTCTTCCACCGTAAAGTATTCTTGAGAATACATCGTAACCTAAGTTATTTGTTCCCATAATATGCCTCGATGATGGTGGTTGAAGCGCTACACCAGCCTTCGTAACGGGACTGTAAGGTGTTAGCAGTGGAGCAGCAATGGAGAGAACTATAATAGTTGCAACTATGGCTAAACCTAGTTTAAGCATTAAACCTGACTCTCTTATTTGCGGAATAATTGTTCTTCTAATTATTTTGAACCCTATATTCATTTTCCAACCTCAATACCTTATTCTAGGATCTATTAGAGCGTACAATATGTCAACTACTAGATTAACTACTGAAACGAAGATGGCGAAAAACACTATAGTTCCCTGGATTGTAGTGTAGTCAACATACTTTATTCTCTCAAGCAGAAACGTCCCCATTCCGGGCCATGAGAAAGTGGTCTCTGTTAGTACTGCTCCAGTAAGTAGTATAGCGAATTGGAGACCCATCATGGTTAATACAGGTATAAATGCATTCTTTAAAGCATGTTTTAGAACCTTAAACTCGCTTAACCCTCTTGCTCTAGCTGCCCTGATAAAGTCTTGGGATAGAACATCAATCATGTTAGCTCTAACAAGCCTAGTATATGCTCCTGAAAGAACGATACCCAAAGTAAGCGAAGGTAGGATTAAATGGTATAGAGCACTCATTGTTATGTCAAACCTGCCTGTAAGGATACCATCTAAAACGTAAAGTCCCGTTATAGGTTTCCAACCCACAGTTAATCCTGGATCTATTCTGCCACCCACGGGAAGTACTTTTAAATATACTCCGAAAATGAGTTGAAACATCATTCCGAGCCATGGGATAAACAATGCGTAAGCTACAATACTATATATTCTTAGCGAAGTGTCTACTCTAGTGTAACATTTAACGCCAGCAATAGTTCCAGTGGTTAAACCTATTATTATACTTACTAGGAAACCGAAAATTGTTAGCTCTATTGTTGCAGGTAAATGGTCTAATATTTCAACAAGAACAGGTCTTCTACCCCAGATAAGTGACCTACCAAAATCACCTCTAATAATTCCAAGAATATAATCTACGTACTGAACATGGTATGGCTTATTTAGCCCAGCTTCCTCCTTTAACCTCTCAATGTATTCTGGAGGAGCTTTCATACCAACCATTGCCGTTATGGGGTCTCCGGGCATAACTCTTAAAATTATGAACACTATGGTTAGTAGAGTAAATACTATGGGTATTGTCATAAGTGTTCTAACAACAATGTATGTTCTAAGAGCGGTCATGGATAATCACTTTAAGTAGGTTATGGGAAAAAAGTTTTAAGCTAAAAATATTTTTAGCTTCCTCTCACATCCCCTCTACTCCTTCCAGTATAGTAGCCAGTATCTGAACAGCATTGTTGCATCTAATACTATTCCGCCAACGTTCTTCTTAGCTGCAACGAACAGCTTACCCTGTATTAGAGGTATTATTGGTACGTCTTCGGCAAGTATTTCCTGTACTTGTTCATAATAAGGTGTTCTTTCCTCTATAGTCTCTTTTACAGCTGCTTCATCAAGTAAACTATCTACTTCTGGGTTAGCATATCCTGAACCAGTCCACTTATTAGCAGCACTATGCAGGAATGGTGTTGTATAGTCGTCTGGGTCTATATAGTCTGGATACCATCCATACAGTGATAACTGTAGTGCTCCTTTACGTGTAAACTCCAGGTATTGTGTCCATTCAGCATTCTTAATAGTTACTTTAATCATTCCAGTAGCTTCAAACTGCTCCTTAAGAACTGCTGCAAGATCTTTTTCGGTATCGCCATAGTGTGTTGGCGTATACCATAACTCTATTTCTAATGGATTATCTTCACTATAACCTGCTTGCTGCAGAAGGTTCTTAACAAGTTCTAGGTTTGGACCTTCACCATATTTGTCTTTGAAAACATCTTTGTGGCTCCACATACCCTTGGGTACGAGGCTATATAGTGGTTCCCATGTGTTTAAGTATACTCTCTCACAAATATCTGCTCTGTCAATAGCTGCTGCTAGGGCTTGTCTAACGAGTTTATTTTCTGTTCCAGGCATTTGAGTGTTAATTACTATGTATCTTATTGCTGCACCGGGAACTTCTATTACCTGAATATCTGGATTCTTCTTTAGGCTTTCAATATCTGCTGGGTTTAGTGTTCTCCATGCAATATCTATTTCTCCTCTTTCAAGAGCAAGTCTCAGCGTTGTTGCATCTTTAAAGAACCTTATAATGACTCTCTGGATTTCAGGTTTCTCACCATGATAATACGGGTTAGCTTCAAGTACTAGTTCCTGATCTCTAACCCACTTAACAATCTTATATGGCCCTACACCGCCTGCTGTCTGATCGCTATCTATTTCATCGGGCTTATAGTTTGGATGAACCGGGAAGTAAGGCGGCGTCGCTAATAATGCTAGGAAGTAAGATACAGGTTTCTTCAATACGAACTTGACAGTGCAATCATCAACAGCGACAACATCTTCAACAAACTCCGTTACTAGCCATGACGGGTCCCCTTGTATCTTCATAACCCTCTTAATACTTCTAACAACATCCTGTGCCGTGCACTGTGTTCCATCGGCAAATTTCAGATTCTTCTTCAAATGGAATATGTATACCTTACCTTCCTCCTGAACTTCATGAGACTCTGCAATACCGTACATAAGCTCCGTTGTTCCGGGCTTATACCTCATTAAACCCTCCATAACGTTGTTAAGTACTTCCCATGTGAAGAAATCGTAGGCGTTAGCAGGATCTAGGTCAGTGACCTTGTCAGTAACACCTATAACTATTTGGGAAACTGCTGGAGTAGGTGAAGGACTAGGACTTGTGGTCGGCGATGGTGTTGCCGTGGGCTTAAATGTTGCCATAAACGCAGCTGCTACTGCTAAGAGGACGATGGCTGCTATGATTAATGCTTTCATGTTCAATAACATAGCTTTCCTCATAACCTACACACACCTATGCTTATCTTAGTATTTTATGCTAAAGTCGGCCAAGCGTACCTAAAAAATTTTTCTCATTAAAACCTAAAGACCTTTAACTAAAATTTAAAAAAGTGATCTTATGTCATAATACTTTTTAGCGAAAAAGCAATTTGGGTTACTGTTCTAAGTTTTTCCCTTAAAACACCTATTTGAGGCCTATAGATAATTATTTCCTTAACTCCCTCCTTAATATCTAGTCCAAGTACTTTAGCTACTACTTTAACTTCCATTTCTCCTCTAACAATAGCTGCTCCTTCACCATAGCTTGGATTAAGCTCTATAATTATGGGTAAAAGTATTTTATCCCATTCGTCCTCGGTAAGCATGTTCTTCAGAAACTCTAGTTCTTTACGTCTAAACATGTGTATTGTTCCATCTCTACAAACTACGTGAGGATATTTTTCGGAAAGAAGCTCCTTAAGAGACTTCTTAGTGTAAGGCAAGTGAACATTAGCTAGTCTTAAAAGCTCTTCTCTAAGCAGCTCTTCCCATAGTATTTCTCTTTCACTCATTCTCCACGCCTTCTAGCTAGGAGAACTTTAACTCTCTTAAGCCTAGCTCTTTCCTCTCTTTCTCTCTCCTCAAACTTCATAGATAAGTACTTAATAGTTGCTTGAATCCTAGGTATTAAAATATGCTCAAGAACATTAACTCTTCTCCTCATCTTCCTAATTTCAATACCTAGTCTTTCAAGTGTTTTCTCCACTTCAGCGAGCTCTATAGATAGTTTAAGTAGTTCTTCAAATCTTCTAGATGCTTCATCAATGTATAGTGAAGTATCCGATAGTATGTATCCTCTTTCACTAAGTTTTCTCTCAGCATCTACAGGCTCTAGTAAGGGAACTTTTACACCCATAATGTTTTGTGTACCAAAAACTATTTTGAAATCTCTTTCAACACCAAGCATTTCCTTAGTTAAAAAAGCTCTACCGTGGAAACCGTAGGCAATAGATAGTGCCTCATATGCTTTAGAAAAATGTTTGTTAAGCTTTTCCCTTTTCTTAACAGCATTACGTGCAATGCTTAGGAATTCCGCAACAAGTATTGTTAAACGTTCTCTTAGTATTCTATGAATTCTCCTAGCTAAGACAAGTCTCCTCTTAAGCTTAATAAGCTCTATTTTTGTAGGCCTAACTTTCAATATTTTCGCAGAGCTCATTAGCTAAACCCTGCGATTTAAAAGGTGATAAACGTTAGACTTTCTCCCTATACTTCGGATGATATTTTCTTATGAACTCCTCTCTTATCAGTTTAAGATCTTCTTCGGGAATTATAGATAGCAGGTCCCATGCAATATCTAACGTTTCCTCTATAGTTCTTCTCTCGTATTCTCCCTGCTTAATGAATCTAGCTTCGAACTCATCAGCAAACTTCAGATACTTTTTATCTCTCTCACTTAAAGCCTCCGTACCAACTATGACAGAAAGTTCTCTTAAGTGCTGGCCTTCAGCATAGGCAGCGTAGAGCTGCATGAAAACGCCTCTATGGTCTTCTCTTGTCTTACCAGGTCCAATACCTTCCTTCATAAGTCTTGAAAGCGAAAGGAACACGTCCATGGGCGGGTATATTCCCTTCCTATGTAAGTCTCTTGAAAGAACAAGCTGCCCTTCTGTAATGTAGCCTGTGAGATCGGGTATTGGATGCGTTATATCGTCGTCGGGCATTGTTAATATGGGCATTATTGTTACTGATCCTTTCTTACCCCAAATCCTTCCAGCTCTCTCATACATAGTAGCTAAATCGGTATTATGTAACACAATACCTCCACAAGCTTCAACAAAGTTCTCGTTATCCTCTACGGAAAGATCATAGACCCAGTTATCTGTCGGGTCTACATATTCTAGACTTTTCACTTCAACTGCCACTACATCGTTTAGGGTTATGTGTTTTGCTCTCAATCTTGTAGATAAATATATTTTCCAAACATTCCTCTTAGGCCACTTATATATTACTGGGTAGCGTTCAGGAAACAGCTGTTTAACAAGCCATATCATGGTATCTCTAAGTCTCTCACTTATCGTGATAATATCGTATTGTTTAATTTTATACCTTGGATCTTGAGATTTACCATTACCTGCATAGAAAGCTTCAAAAAACGCTTTCTGGCATTTAATATCTGAACTTAATATTTCCGATGGAACAGTTTTTTCTTTTGCCTTAGAACCTAACCTATATCTCTCTATTAAGAGGCCATAGACTTTCCTTCTACCAGTTGACACTCTTAGAGTATTAGAAACTTTATCGGATACTATAATAGATGGTTGAATATTAAATTCATTAATAAAGGAATTCATTACATCCTTTATAATGCCTAAGTCGGTGTTGTCTATTTTAACATACTGATGTACATAATATTTCTTTCTCCTCTTATCGTAATATACTCCTTTAGTAGCATGGCCTTCAGCTACGTAGTATCCCATAAGTTTGGCTAAGTCAATCGATATGTTCTTAAGTTTTTTAAACTTAGGAAGGAACCTTATATGTGCTATTAAATCTCCTTTCTTTAGTTTTCCTGCTTCAACAGTTTTTAATTTATTATTTTCTATAGTAAATATGCTGTGATTAGGTGTAACTATGGTTTCACCTAGAGGTGTTCTAATTTTAACCATTTTTCCATAGTATTTGTGTCTAATAATGTACTTTACAGGTTTAAATGATGCTACACCATCTCTCGAGACACTTAATGCGTAAATTCCTTTTACCCTAATTTTCTCTTCAAACCCTAAGGGATCTCTTAGTACTTTGCTTTTCTTTGAAAGTTCATCGAAAAGCTCTGCAAGGGTAACAATTCTTAAAAGACCTTTTTCATCAAGTATTACTATCCTTCTTGAACCATCTACACTATACATGTATCCTGGATATCCTCTCCTACCTGGTACTTCTTCTCTCGCAGCAGACATCTCCCTTAGAGCTTCGCAGTAATTTGTCATATCTGTTAATATTACTAGTACGTGCATGTCGTGTTTCCATGCTAGAAACTCTGCCGTTGTTAACGCTACTCTTGGTGCAGCTATTCTCTCTACTGTTGGGTCAGATGCTGTGTTTATGAAGACTACAGTTCTTTCTAGAGCACCTGTTTCTTCGAAGTTTTTAATGAAGAACCTAGCATCGTCGAAAGTTACTCCTATCGCTGCGAAAACTATTGCGAAACTTTCCCCCTTACCCTTAACTGTTGCTTGTCTAACTATTTGAGCAGCTATTCTGTTATGAGGCAGACCTGACCCGCTAAATATAGGTAGTTTCTGACCTCTAACTAGAGAGTTTAAGCCATCTATAGCTGATATTCCTGTTTCAATAAATTCTGATGGTGGTTGCCTAGCTGCTGGATTTATCGGTGCACCGTTTATATCTGCATAGTCTTCAGGGATTATTGGTGGTCCGCCATCTATAGGCCTGCCTAGACCATCGAATGTTCTTCCAAGCATGTCCAATGATAATGGGAGCTTGAATGTTTCACCTTTAAATCTAACAGTGCTTCTCTTCAAATCTACTTCTTTAACTCCTCCGAAAACCTGAATAACTGTAGCGTCTTTGCTCACGTCAATTACTTGACCATACCTTACTTCTCCGGATGCTGTTTCAACCTCAACGATTTCCCCATATTTTATTCCGGGCATGCTTTCAACTACTAGTAATGAGCCTCTAGCACTGTAAAGGGAGCTTACTTCTTTTACGAAATATGGGGCACGATATGCTTCCGTCATGGTCTTCACCTCATTTTTTCAGCTACTAGCTTTTTGAATTCTTGGTCCATTTGCCTCCATATCTTCTTGATTTCTTCTTCAACTTTATCGTAGGATATTTCCTTCATTCTAGCTATCCTGTATTTTACGGGAAGCTTTCTTATCTCATCGACTGTTATACCCATTTCTAAAACACTTTTCGCCTTCTCATAGAATCTTATAATGGTCTTCATCATTAGATGCGTTTTCTCTGGTGGTGAGTAAGTGTCTATTTCATGGAATGCACTTTGCATCAGGAAGTCTTCCCTAATCATACGTGCTATTTCAAGAGTTAATTTGTCTTTCTCAGGTAATGCTTCAGGACCAACTAGCCTAACTATTTCCTGAAGCTCTGCTTCTTCCTGCAGCAACCTCATTGCTGTCGCCCTTATCTCCTTCCAGTCCGGATCTATTTTCCTCCACCACTTTTCAACAGTATCAACATATAGGCTATAGCTTATTAGCCAGTTTATTGCAGGGAAGTGCCTTCTATTAGCTAAAGCAACATCCAACGCGAAAAGAACCTGAATAATTCTAAGAGTATTCTGAGTTACAGGCTCACTAAAATCAGCACCAGGAGGGCTAACAGCACCAACAACGGTAACCGAACCTATACGTGGAGGCTTACCAATGCATTCAACCCTACCTGCTCTCTCATAGAACTCAGCTAATCTAGAGCCAAGGTAAGCTGGGAAACCCTCTTCACCGGGCATTTCTTCGAGTCTTCCCGAAATTTCTCTCATTGCTTCTGCCCATCTTGATGTTGAGTCTGCTACTAGTAGTACGTCGTAGCCCATGTCTCTGAAGTATTCTCCCATAGTTATTCCCATGAATACGCTTGTTTCTCTTGCCGCTACTGGCATGTTTGATGTGTTTGCTATGAATACTGCTTTTTCTCTTAAAGGCCTACCTGATCTTGGATCTTTAAGTTTAAGGAAGCTATGTAGCGCATCGGCCATTTCGTTTCCTCTTTCACCACATCCAACGTAAATGTTTAGTCGGCTATGGGACCACTTAGTTAACTGCTGTAAAGTAACTGTGTTATGGAATATGGTTGGTACTTCGCCTCCTACAAAGTTATGAGTTTCCTTAACAGTTAAATCGTAGACTACTGTGGGATAATTGTAGATTTTAGTGTTAACAACTTTGTCTAAAGCTACAGTTTCCATGGCCTTCAATATTCGCTCTATAAAGTTTACTAAGTGTAACCTACTCCTATACTTTACTATTAGAGAAAACATCCTTGACAAAGTATACTTGCTAATGTTCTCTTTAAGGTAAATCTGATTACCTATGTGAATACCTTTTCTTTCAAGCTTCCTCTTAGACAACACCTTGTATATTTCTTTGAGAATTCTTGAAGATATGGGAATAGCTTCTCTTGCTAACCTTACTTCTTTACTTTTCTTAATATAATTCTCTAACTTGGCAACCTTTCCTATTCTAGGTGCATTTTTAAAGATCAGCTTATAGAATTTCCTAAGCTCCTCTACTCCCGTAACATATATTCTGGTTCTACTCTTACCTTTCTTAACTGAATATAGTATTCCGAGTCTGCTTAGCAAATAAGCTATTCCAGTAGCTAGTTTAGAGGAAACTGTTACATACTCTATGGTGTTTTTACTGAAACTGCCATCACCAAGAAATAATCCTTTCAAAAATGCTGCCACAACATTATCTGGTGATTTCAGTATTTCTTTAGGAACTTCAGCATTACGGGATTTTCTCCTTTCAGGAATCCCTAATTCTCTCATCAACCTAGCTATTAATGCCGAGTAAACTTCAACTCCATACACTGTTCTGAATAGCTTCTCTTTAGCGTCAATATTGAACAGTTTTTTGACAATATATTTGAATCTCTCACGTAAGACTTTATCGTTGCTAAAGAATCTTATGCTCCTCTTAGTAACCATACCATCAGATATTATTAGCCCCAATAATTCAGCGAAATCCTCTGATAAAACGCTTGGTATTTTTACTGTAAGCTTGCTTCTTCTTAACCCGAGAATTTCTGGGTACTCTACAGTTTTGTAGAGCCTTTTAAGAGCAACTATTAGCCTTAGTGGTATTGAAGAATTTCTCCTATAAGCCAGAGTCTTAATGGTTTTCTCTGATAAACCTGTTTCCTTTGAAAGTTCTTTTAATTTCCCTGTTTTAATTGTTGTTAACAATAATGTTCTTAGCTCATTGTTGAAAGGCTTGTCCCTGCTCATTATGTCACAGTACTTTGCCAGTTTTTCTAGAGGCACATTAAGTTCTTCTGTTATTACCCTTATTTTCCTCGGAATAACTAGAAACATTCCAGGTTGTATGTTTTTAGCTTCAATATCTTCAAAGCCTTTTTCAGGGTTAAAAACCACTAATTTGTGGTCCGGAGTAACTCTTATTTTTCTTCCACTTGATGTTTCTATTTCAACCACTTTATCTGTGTATCCTCTGTAAACATGTGTTGCTTTTACAGGCTTTATTTTTTCACCATCAAACCCTAAGACCTCTAAGGGGCTCTTTAACTTATAAAGCTCCTCAGCTAAGCTATAATCAGGTTTTCCTCCTTTAGCTTCTTCGAAAATTTCATCTATTATTTTAATACTTCCATCGGATAGAAAGATGGGGGTACCTGGCATAACACACTTTCCTGTTCCGAAGCCTCCAGGTATTGCTGCCTTGCCACCCTTAGCTAATGGGAACATATAGTCAATAACGCGGGTTCCGGTAATTAAGGGTTCTTCGGGATCTAGCTTCTTCCTGCTGGGTCTAGGCCTACGTACTGGCCATTTATGATACATTTTCAGCTCATATTTTTCTCCATTATGTTCAACAACAGCTACTGTTTCTTCTATAGTATAGTCTCCTTCAGGGATAACTTCTTTAACAACACCTCTTACATCAGGTGGAACCATAACTTCGTGTTCAATTAAGGGAGTTTCAGGAACGACACCTATAATGTCTCCGCCACTAACTTTCTTCCCAGGCTTAATAGTTGGTGTGAAATGCCACTTCTTATCCCTAGGTAGTGGGTGGGCTCTGACACCTCTTCTCACAAATGGTCCAACAAGTACTTCAAGTTCGCTTAGAGGTCTTTGCAAACCATCATATACTGTTCCTACTATTCCAGGGCCTAACTCTGCTACTAGGGGCTTACCTGTTCCAACAACTTTCTCGCCTACAGTTAAACCTCCTGTGTCTTCGTAAACCTGAATTATTGCTCTGTCTCCTTCTAAACCTATTATTTCGCCTATTAGAGCTTCTTCCCCAACCTCGACCACTTCATATACTTGGGCTCCCCTCATACCCTCAGCAATGACTAGGGGGCCTGAAATTCTCCAAATCCTACCTACAACCATCTCTCCTTCACCTTAAAACTCAACTGCAAAACCTATAACCTTCTTAACATACTGCTTATAGTACTCCTTCACATCGGGGTGCGTAGGTCCTTCTATACCGGGCACATATAATATTATAGGTATATTTTTACCTTTATATTCTGAAACTATGTCTTCTACATGTTTGCTAAATTTTTCATGCATTATTATAACACCTATTTTTGGGTCTTCAAGTACCTCCTTTAAGTATTTTCTAACAAGCTTACATTCGTCGCTTCCTTTAGGTATTTCATATACTTTTTTAACACCAGCTAGTCTGAAACCTATAATAAGGTTTTCGTCACCTATAATAGCAACATCGTACTTCCTAATTCTCCTCAATCTGTGTCACCTTATTTCCCTAATGAATTTAGAGTATACTTCTACGGGAAGTTTTTCCTCAATAACTCTAAATGTCAGAAAAACAAGTCTTATTTCCTTCTCCTTAGTAAGCAAGTAGTGAAGTAGGACAGCTGGTGTTAGTAGTGCTGTTGAAACTGTCTCCTTAATTTTCCTCATTGAGTAGTCTATTATTGTTTTTTCAACAAGTAAAACGTCTCTTACAAGCCTATATATTTCCATTATGCTTCTCCCAGCTTCAGCGTAGGGTGTTCTTTCAATTTTCTCTACAAGTTCATCTAGATTCCTAGATTCCAACATAGACTTTAAAACATCATGATGTAGAACGTAAGTAATGTCAAGTAAGTTCCTAGCAGCACCTGCTTGGTCTCCGGAAAGAACCCCTCTAACAACAATACTTAGGTTTAAAAGGTCAATGTACGTTCCTATTGATGGTAAAAGCTGCTCTCTACCTCTCATTTTTAAAGATAACGACATGAGATTCGAGTAGTATAGGCTGTCAAGTTTTTTCTCAAGCTCCATTCTAACTTTTCTAACATCGGCTTCTGTTGCTAATCTCTTAATATACTCTTCAATGGCTGTTGCATAATTGTGAAGCCCTGCTATTTTGACTATGTCCGCTACCTCATCTATTGAAGCTGCTTCATCAAGTTTTTTCAAAAGACCTTGCTCATGTATTAACCCTATAGGTACTAGTTTTGTTGGGTGAATGGATTTTCCAGTTATTCTTCTAAGAACCTGTTTAATGTTTGCTAAATCGTACTTTACTATGTAGTGTCTTAGAAACTCTAGTGCTTCCTTAGGTAGATATTTTTCAATGTAAGCTATATCGTTTGATAAATAATTCCAAATAGCTTCTTCTAAATCTGCGAACGTGGTTATTGCTGCAATTCTCTCAGAAAGGTATGAGCCAAGTTCTGTGCCTAAGAAGACCTCTATTGCATCGGCGAAGCTTTTCTTTTTCAAAGCTTCAAGTACATGCGTTTCGGTTATACATCTTGCTTCTTTTCCTTTAAGTGAAGCAGCTAAGGAACCGTAAGCACCATACCTCCTATATTTTGCGGAGGTAAAGAGGGCTAGTATAAATAGGAAAGCGGGAGGAATTATAAGAACTAGAAGCATGAGAATATTAAAAGTGATGGACAATGCTTTATTCACCAAAAAGTTCTCTACTTAATTTAGGCATCAGCCTTGAAAGTACCATTTCCAGCCTGGAATCGTAGCTGTTATCTATTTTGAACCTGCCATCCGTTGATACTGCTACAACCCCTCCGCTAATGTTCTCGTCAGCTACTACTTCCTCAACTCTGTTTCCAAGCCCTTCCTTTTTAATGATCTTCTCTACTATTTTAACATCTACTGGGTTAGCGTAGACGATTACTTTACCTGAAGGTATGACCTGTATTGTTTCTAGTAAAAGAGTTCTTAACGATTTTTCTACATCGAAGTTTCTTTTCTTCAGTATTTCCTTAGCTTCCTTAACTATGCTTTCAATTATTTCATATTTCGTCCTAGTTGTTTCCTTTCTTGTTTTCAGAATTGCCTGGACAACTATTGCTCTAGCTTTTCTCTTAGCTGCTTCAATTATTTTCGATGCTTCTCTCTTATATTCGCTTTTACGCTTCAACTTAGCTTTGTTAATTATTTCTTCAGCATCTTTCCTAGCTTTCTCCAATATAGCTTCCGCTTCGGACCTTGCTTTTTCAAGTATAGCCTTACTTACTCTTTCCAACGTAGCTTCTTCGGCCACCATATTACACCCTATATCTTTATCATTGTAATGTTTTAGACCAGTACAGTTAGCGATAGAGCCAGTATAGTGAATACTAGTCCTAGTACTCCGAATAGTTCAGTGTAGACTGCCAATATTATCGCCGAGGTTAGTATTTTACCTTTAGTTTTAGGTAGTAATGCAATACCTGAAGAACATGTAACACCCTGATAGGCTGCCGAAAACCCTTCAGCAAAGCCGCCGATCAAGCCTATACCTAAAACCATTAACCCTTTCTGGAAAGCAATTGCAGGGTCTGTAATGTTTTGGAATATTGGCAGAACTTGCGTAACGACATATAGTAAGATTATTAGTCCATAGAATGTTTGCGTCATCGGCAAAGATGCTAGTAGTAGCACGTTTCTGAACTGCTTAGGATCCTCCGATACTGTCGCTGCTCCAGCTGATCCTGCTATACCTACACCCACCGATGAGCCGGCTAATCCGCCTGCTAAAGCTACTGCACCACCAACCACGGCTAATGCTGGGCCAAGTTCTGGAGGTAATGCTGCCGTTTCCATTTTCAAACCCTCCTTCACATACATGTGTACATATTTTTTAACCTTATCTTAATTAATATCTGTAACCTTAACTAGGCCTAATAACCAATCTTCTTCTAATAATTAGTTTTAATGGTGAATACTCTTCTCCTCCTCCCTCATAGAATTTTGGAAGGAATTCCACGAAACACAGTCTTAAAGCATGGATAAACGGCCCTATTATTCCAAGTACGAAGTTTAGTAGATGACCTATTCCGAAAACTGCTGCTCCAGCTATTCCTCCAAGTACTAAGCCTATTATACCCGGTACGAGGGAGTTTACTCCATTGATAACCATTTCACACATTAGATTGAAGCTTGAAGCTAAATACACTGTTGCCAAAGATACGCCAGCAAGCCTAGTATATGACATTACGTCTCCTAGAAGACCTGTTATATCGAAGATCCACATAAACGTACCAAAGAATCTCATAGCTAGGAACTGCGAATATGCTAGAAAACCTATGCCTACGAAAACACCATAAATAAGTTTTTCATATGCTTCTCCAGGTATTGGAAGTATTGGGTAGTTTATCATAGTGTATAGAATATATGGTATGCCGAATATTTGTATTAGAAATAAGCCTATTTTATTTGCAATAATCACCTTATCTCTCTCCTTTATAGCTCTAATGAACCCTAAGAAGTGAGCAACATTAACGTGGACTAAGCCTATAATCATGGATGCTATGATTAGGTTAAGAGGGTTAATGAGCTCAGGTGCTAACGGGGGTATTTTGATACCTATTCTGCTAAATGTGTCCCCCATGTATGAGCCAAAAAGTATTCCGCCAACAACTGCAGCGGCCGATGAAACATACAACATTCTCTTGAAAAGCAAGTAGTTTTCTGACTCGGGGTTTTCAACGAGCTTATCCAATACGTATCTTACAGCTAAAAATAAGGCTAAACCGTAAACCACATCGCCAAGCATTATTCCGAAGAATACTGCGAAGGAATATGCAACTATTGGTGTTGGATCCCATTCAGTATATTTCGGTACACCATAGAATTTAACTAGTGGTTCAAAATAGTTGAGTATTTTAAGGTTCTTCATTTTAGTTGGAGGTATTTCCTCTTTACATGGCTCTGTGAAGCTGATGTAGAAATATTTTACATTGTTATGAAGTTCATAAAGCAGTTTCTTCCTTAGAGATTCAGGAACCCATCCCTCTATGACGCTTATGTATTTTGCCCCAACAGCTTTCTCTAGAACCGAGAGTTTTGCTACTTCGTTTTCAAGGATTATTCTTAAAACAATTACTTGGTTTAGATTTTCCTCTACTAGCTTTTCTAACTCCTTAGATGTTTCCACGTATTCGCTTTCATACTCTTTCAGCTTCTCCTTAAGTTCCTTAACATATTCGCTTAGAGGCTTTACTTCTGAAGGTATATCTATTATTTTAATGTTTAAATCCCTTAACACTGGTTTTACATGTTGGAAATCTCTTTTCAAGCCAACAATAACGATGACTTTTTCATGCATATCCGGGGTTGGTTCTTCAACCATAAACTGTACTATTCCGCCTACTTTCTTCATGAAATCTTCTTCTCTTTCAACGGGAAGAACTATTGTTTTCGAAAATACTACATCGCCTTCGTAGTTCATGTCTCTTAGTTTTAGCGTAGGGAACTTCTTAGCTATAAGTTCTAAGTATTTTAGTGTTTCACTTGTTTTCTCCTTAAGAGACTCGGTATTACTTAGTTTTTTAGCTAAAATTTGGAGTTTAGAAAATATTTGCTTAACAGGTTCGCCGTATTTTTCAAGAAGTTCAGGTATCGTGTATGGTTCTATTTTCTCCTTAACCTCAATAACATGTTCTTTCTTAACGTAGCCTAGGAACCTGTCAACTATTTTAAGTAAGTCTTCTAACTCGGTTTTCTTTTTTTCAACAATTTCTTTCTCTATTGGCCTCAGTTCTTTAACTTCTTTCACATGTAGTGCTTCTGCTGCATGTAGCGCTAATAGTACTTTATCTATTTCATCTTTTATACTAACTATTCTAGCTTTAAACATGGTCTCTGGTTTGCTTAGAATGACGTTGAGGGCCATTTACACTGTCCCCGTAACGCGGCTGATAATGAGCTTAATTACTTCATGTTTTTTCTCTTCAGCTTTACTTATTATCTTCTGTATTTCGGATTTTGTTTCATGCTCTATTCTCCTTGCTTGTTCCTCAGCATCTCTAATTATCGATTCCGCTTGGGCTTTTGCTTCGCTTAGATCCAATGGTGCTTCAAGTATTTCCCTAGCTTTCTCCTCAGCTCTTTTCTTAAGTTCTTCTGCTTTTCTTTTCGCCTCATTAATTATTTCTTCTGCTTTCCTCTCTATTGCCTCTATTTCCGAAAGAGCTGTCAAAACGTCGGCACCTGGTTAGCATTATCGGGTATAATGTGTCGAATAGTTGGAAGTTTATAGTGCAAAATAAAAGTTTCTACCATTAGATTTTGTGTCTTAAAGTGTTTCCGCTAAATTAAAATACGGCTACCTTAACAATGTTAGACTAGGCGAAAAAGCGTGGTAGGTTATGGCGGCTACTTCTAAAAGCCATCCTATCCCCCTCTCGCACGTTCCTGCAGGCTACACTGTTAGAGTTGTCAGCATTATGGCTGGACGCGGTGCTGCAAGAAGACTTGCAGAAATGGGTTTAACACCCGGATCTATTGTTAGGATTTTGAAGAACGATGTAGGACCTATTCTCCTATATGTTAGAGGCATAACTGTTGCTATTGGTAAGGGTATGGCTATGAAGGTTCTCGTAGAAATTATTTAAGCTTCCCGATTTCTTAATTGAACTTCTCAACTATGAACCTGTACGCTGAATCCGCAGCTATAGCTCCTTGAGCTGCAGCCACTACTATTTGTTTAAACGCTCCTGCAGCATTGGTGCAGTCTCCGGCTGCGAAAATGCCCGGTATATTTGTTGATTGATCTCTTCTAACCTTCACATATCCCTTCTCATCTACTTCCACGCCTATTTTTTCAAAGAATTTTCTTGGAGGATCAGCTCCAATCTCTATGAACACCCCATTTACTGGTATTTTCTTGCCTGTTTCCCTGATTTTAATCCATTCTACCGTTTTTGTACCACTTATTTCAGCAACGTTACTGTTGAGGATAAATTCTACTTTCGGATTCTCTTTAAGCTGCCTAATGTAGAATGGTTGTGCTCTAAGCTTATCTCTTCTATGAACTATGTAGACTTTCCTAGCATACTCTGTTAGGAGAAGTGCTGCACTAGCTGCGCTATCACCGCCTCCAATAACAGCTACTACTTTATCTCTAAATAGCGGTGCATCGCATGGAGCACAATACGAAACTCCTCTGCCTAGAAACTCTTCTTCCCCAGGAACACCAAGTTTTCTTTTCACAACACCTAAAGCTAAAATAACAGTTTTCGACGTAAACCTTTCCCCAAGAGAAGTAAGTACGTCAAACATTTCATCGCCTTTCCTCTTGACATCAACGACTTCATCAATAACTACGGGGACCTTATAATATTCTAAATGTTCGTAGAGTTTATCAATAAATTCAGGGCCCATTATCCTACGTATACCAGGATAGTTTTCAATATAACCTATTTTATTCAGCTGACCCCCCTTCTCCTTAGTTACAATCAGAGTTTTCAGCATGTACCTAGCAGAATATATTGCAGCAGCAACTCCAGCCGGACCTCCACCTACAATTACAACATCATACTCTTTCTCCCTAGACTTCTCAACCAACCCAAGGCCCTTAAAAGATATCCTCAACGACATTTCAACCACCTAAAAACACTGCGGTTTAAGTTTTTAACCGTTCACCTGAACCGTATCTTCATTTATCAATTTATATCAAACTATATCAGATACGGTTAGGTTCATCACGGCTCTTTATCCCCTGTTCCCCGCCTACGGGAGCTGTGCCCCCTCAGCGAAGAGCGGTTCATCAAGAGTCCCCCTTACTTAGATCATCGAGTTCATCCTTACTCCAAGACTATGTACTACGTAAAAATTTATAAGTTTTTCTGTAGAATGTATTGCATAGGGATGAGTATGCCCGAGGAGTACGTGTTTCGTGCTAAAATCTCTAGAGCTAGTCATGGCTTACTCTGTATCTACATTCCAAAAGAGCTTGGTGAGAAAATGAAGCATCTACACCGTAAAGAGGTAATAGTACGTGTTACACTACCAGACAAATGAAGTTATTAACGCTAAAACCTTAATTTCCCACGTTACCATAATAGGTAAACTCATTCCACAAACACCTAACGATTTCATGAAGCTAGTTAGATTATCTTATGACTTCAGAAAAGCAGTTCTCTATGCTACACGAATGATTAGTAAAGGCATAAAGGCTAACGAGTTTCTAAAGGAGTTAAGAGGCATGCTTAACAAGGGTTATGGTGATTCAGCATACAAAGTCGCAAAAAGTATAGTAGAAGGATGTAGATTTAATGGAGGTAATCCTCAACATATTAAAGTAGAGAAACTGTTCATAGCAAGTGAAGGTGAAACATCTAGGATTGGAAATAGGAATGTAAGACTTGAAGCAACAGATAGAGTCAAGATTAAATATCCTTATGATAGAACGTGGCTATTCTTTAAGGTTCAGTTTGGGAAGAATTATCTACCATTAGTTCAGGAAATCGTTAAATTAGCTAAGGAGAAGAAAACGAGTTATGGTGCGATAATAGTTTTTAGAGACAGTAGAATATACCTTCATCTTTCTATCCCTATTGACTTGTATCTCAAATACTTTAGTAAAGGAAGTGCTAATGGCAGTTTAACTGCTGGTTTTGACTTGAATGCAGATAGGATAAACATGGTAGTGGTTGATGGGTTTGGAAGGATAAGAGATGCCAAAACTGAATGGTTTCCAGAAGTAACTTCTCATGGATTTCCTAGGAGTAAAGCTAAAATCAAAAGACTTGAGGCACTTGCTAGGTTGCTAGACTATGCTTATCATCATAATGTTGGTGTAGTGGTCTTTGAAAACCTCTTCATCATAAAGCGTAGGAAGTTTACTAAGAATTCAAGTGCTAACAGGAAGATATCTAGGTTTGCAAAGAAAGAGCTATTACAGTATGGTATAATAATGGCTATGAAGTATGGGTTCAAAGTACTGCTTGTAAATCCTAAAGGAACTACTCACTCTAAAGAACATGATGAGGTAATGAGGAAATATGGTTTAGATAGACATACAGCTTCAGCATACATAATAGCTTTGAGAGGTATGGAAAGCCATAATTTGATACGGAAAGCTATAATCTAAGGTTTCAGCCCTAGTAAAAATAGTCCTCCATGTTTTAGATAGTTTCTTCAGCAGAAGCTTACTTTCCCTTGTTTAACTGTTGAAATGTGTTTAATGTTCATCTTAGAATATTAAAGTTTGGAACGTATTCAATATTGAACTAGTTTAATTAGCATTAGAAAACTTTTATACTTCTGCAACTCTAATGGTAAGTAGTAGGGGGAAGTGGAATGATGTTTTCTGAGATAGTTTTAGAAGAGATGAAGGGTAAGAGTAGGAGTACTGTGTGTTTAATGGTTAGGAGACTTAGGGAGCTAGGTGTTTTAGAGGAAGATAGTGGAAGAGTTTATGTTAACCCTTACTCTCCATTCGCTTGGAAAATCTACTATAGGAGGAAAACTAGCGAATACGTCGTACTTAAAGCTCTAAATGCTTCAGGAGGAGTACTTACTGGAATGAAGATTGCTGGGGAACTCGTACCGAACCCCTACTCTGAACTACCAATATTTGAAGTATATGTTCCAGAAGAAAACGAATGTATTTTCGCCTCAATTATCGGTTTAAAAGAAGACATAATTGTTTACAGTAGGCCATCTAGCTTATTTAACGCTCCTCTCTCTAAAACAATTGTCCTAGCATACCCCCTAGAACAGTTCGTAGATTACGAGGAGGAGGAAACAGTATTTGGGTTTAAAATTAGGGAAGCAAGTTTAGAGCAAAGCTTAGCCGATATTCTTAGAAACGACTACTGGTATTACAGAGGTATCGCGTTTGAAACATATTACTACGTTAAAGACAGTATTGATCCTGAAAAACTTCTAGAAACATGTAGGAAACTAGGTTTAGAGAAAAGACTATACACAGTAGACTACATAGTTTCGGAAACACTAAACACCAAACCACTATTCAAGATACCTGAAAACATAGAACTAGATAAACCATTAAACATAGCTGAAATAACGGCAAAACTAGGTGATGTACTTGACTGAACTGGAAAACATTGCGAAACATGGATATAGTTTACAGTGGTACTTAACCGATATTGCTAAGTACCTAGCGTTATGGAGCATATCCGAGGCAAGCAGGAAATACGGGTTCAAATACGTTCTAGGAGGGGGAACAGGTCTAAACGACATATACTTCCCGAGAAATCTAAGAAGATTTTCAAGAGACATAGACCTGTACTTAATAAATGTAGGTGCTGGAGAATTCACTAAATACGTTAACCTATGCTTGAAAAACAGGGAATACTATAGAACAGTAGGTATTGGGAAGTACGAGGCCGTAATTCAGGGTTTAACATATAAGGGTGTTAGGGGGAACAATACAGTTTACAAGTTCAGAATAGCCGCACCCAAGCAGATTATGGGTGGGAGAAAAATCCCAGACATACTCCCTTTCACAGTAAAGAAAAGTAAAGGCTTTAACAAATGGTGGTTAGAGAATAAACACAAACTACCTAGAGTTTACGAAATAGAGGTAACCGTGTTTAAGGGCGAGAAAACCCATGCAAACCCCTTAGAGGAAAAGATCTACAAGAACCCAGCTATAAACTTAACTAAATGGATTGAACTGCCACCACCATTCACGGTTACTGTTTTCGCTTTAGAAGACCTTTTAGCTAGTAAGGTTGAAGCTATTTTATCGGGGCTAATTAGTAAAGGGGTTTTATCTGGAAAAATTGGTGGAAGAAGAACTGTTAAGGTAAGAGACGTTTACGACTTAACCATAGCGTTTCTAGTTAAAAACTACAGTAGGGAAAAATTAGTTAACTCGTTAAACGGGTTGAACATAGATTTAAAATACGGGATAAAATCGGTAAGACTTGTAATGCTGCAAACACTTATCGACCCAAATAAGTTTAGAGAACTCGTAGAATATGTTCCCCACTTAAGAGGAAAACTTCGGGAATGGGTTTCAATAGTTTTAACAGCATACAGTAACACGTTAGAACTGTGTGAGCAAACACCCGAAGACTACATAGCATACAAAATAGTAGTTGGAGAGAAAATAAGGAGAAAAGACGTTATAGCGAAGTTTAGAATAAGCGAACCCCAAGTAACACATGTAATAAATAAGCTAGAGAAACTAGGTTTCCCAGTTAGATAAGGTAAACATGGAAGTAGCGGAGAAGAAAAACTACTAAAACTGTAATATTTACGAGCTCTTTCCACCCTTCACACTAATGTTTCCAAGTCACAGTCCCCACAACAAAGCATTAAGCGGAAGAGACAAAGGGAAAAGTTAAAAACAAAAGTTTATCGTTTTCCGGTATCATGGTTATGTATAGTCCTAGTGCTGACTAGTGTTCTGAGTTCCACATGTGTTTCATAGTGCATTCTCCTTTCAAACACCCTATTTGGTATTGTAGGGTTGCGTTAGCAACATATACGAGGCCTCCTAGAAACTTTATTTCGCACGTTTTATCTTCTACACTCCTAGGTAGCTGTAACAGGTTGAAAGCATAGCCTTCAAGCCTACCGTAAAGCCAAACCTCCCCCTCGCCAACACCTTTAGTTTTAAGAGTTACGAAAAGCTTGTGGAACGTAACCTGCTCCGCAAGGTAAACCCCGGTAGCGTTCCTGTAGAACCTAATCCATCCCCTATCAGACGTTACCCCCCATCCCCCGTAGACTTTGAAACCGTACGGGTGTTCCCGGCGTACCTTGTTAAACCGCTAACGCTACCGCTTAAGCTCAGCATGTATAGGGTGAACGCGAAGAGAGAAACCAAGGTGGGAACTATTAGGGCTAAAGCCATTCCAACAGCTTTCCCAAACCTGCCCAAAACGCTTCAACCCTTCAAACCCTACTCTGGAACATACTCATCAACAAACCAAACCTCAAGCTTAAAATCGAAAAACCACCAACCCCACCACCACAACCGTAAACACAGTTCTCAACAGCAAAAACCAACATGTTCTCCTCAGAAGTAAAGAATGAATGATCCAACTGTAATTGGGACATGAACTACGTTTAGACATGTAAGCGATGTATTTGAGTTGTTTTTCTTTTAACCTACATATGCGCTATTAATTCCCTCTTTTGCTGCTACCTCCTGTACTTGTTTATCCCCTGTATATAGTTTACTTGCTTTTACATACTTCGCAGATACTATTTGTAAAGCATCTGCTCCATATATGTGATGTTTTTCGATAAGAGACCATGTTTGGATAAGTAGCTTTGTTTTAACCGGGATTATTTTTAATAGTCTTAACTTTAATAGTCTAACTGTTTCGCCTATGAACTGGTATCTGGCTTTTTCATAGTCTTCTCTACCTAGCCACCCTCTTCTATGATACTTGTCAAGTACTCCGAGAACTTCACCTATATTCCATGCTGAAAAGGAGATTGTAAGATCTCCACTTAATGCTTTATAATATACTTCACTTGCTATTTCGCTTCCAGGCTCCAGTATGTAGCGTTTTACTATAGCGCTTGAGTCTAGATAGACTATTGTCAAGTTCTCGACTCCCTCATCTTCCTAACTACTTTCCCGGCATTAGTTGGCACTTTGGGTTTAATAGCTACTATTGTTAACGGTATTTTCTTTTCGGGTTTCAGCATTTTACTCAGAGCTTTCATAATTATGAGCTCGCATAATTCGTCTTCAATTGCTTCTTCAACTACTTTACTAAGCATTTTTAATCCTTTTTCACTTCCAACTTTAGACTTGAGTTCTTCCCAGAGTTCACGATTAATTACGATACTTGTTTTCACCTTACCTTCCATACGGTAAACCCTATGTATGGTTAAGAGTATTTGTTGTATTAAAGCTTATCCCATGCTTGTTGTGAAGAGCTAGAGGTTATAGACTTTGTGGTTCTTGGTTTGTCGATAAAGTTATATGTTTGGCTTTGTCTTCATAATACCGGGAACTTTAGGTAGATGAATATGAAGTTTACTGGGAAAATATTATATGTTTTAAGTAAACCTGCTTCTGAAAAACTGAAATCAGAGCTAAGCAGCATTGTTGATGAACTAAATAAGACCGTTCTGGTTAAAGGCGTAGGTAAACCCGAATATGGAGCTAAAATAGTAAGGTATGCGATTGCCGATAGTAATATCTTAGTTTTTAACGTTGTTAGTGGACGCAGAGTTAAGATTCATGATGCAGCTCTTAGAGCAAGAAAGAAATTAGCTGAAGTTTTAGGTAAAAAGTACAGAATAGGTATTAGAAATATCATTTTAGAAGATGTCGTTATTGAGCTTGAAGGTGAACATAAAGTTTCACTTAAAGTACCCTATGTTAAAAATGTTGAAGTTAGTAATGGTAGAACGCTGATTTACCTGAGTACTTTAGAGGAAAGTGATATTAAAAAACCCATAGTTGATAGGTTAATTAAGCTACTTTATGAGAAAGAACAAAGACTCCTATGGGGAGGTAAAGCAGAACACTGGTATTTGGTCAAGGAAAGCGGCGTTAAGAGGAAAATACCTCCGTTTAAAGATGATCCTAACAAGATTCTTGAGGAAATAGGTTGGATTAAGAGGTTCTCTATTGGACAGTGGATATACACTCCACCTTTCACCTACCTCCTTAGCATGGTAAAGAACATATTTTTGAATGAAGTACTTAAGCCTCTAGGTTTTCGGGAAGCTACATTCCCCAAAATGTATCCTTTAGAAGTAGGTCTTAGAACAGGTCATTTAAGAGGAACAATAAACTCAATGCTTTTCGCATCCCTGCCAGTTTCATACGATATTGCCGAATTTGAAGAGCTAATAGATTACATGTACGTTACCAATAAAGCTCCTGCCGAAGAAGTTGGGAAATACGTTAAACCGCCATCATATTTCCTATGTTTCGCGCAGTGTGAACCATTTTACCAGTTCTTCTCAAAGGAAATTCTAAGCGAAGAATCATTACCTATCAAATGGTTTGACCAAGCAGGACCCTCTTTCAGATGGGAAGCTGGCGGAATATATGGTGTTGAAAGAGTTATAGAGTTCCATAGAGTCGAAGTTGTATGGTTAGGGTCACCTGAACAGGTAATTGATATTAGAAATAAGCTTCTCGAAAAATACGAATACTTCATGGACAAGGTTTTAGATCTCGAGTGGAGATGGGCTTGGGTTACTCCATGGTATCTTGAACAAGAAGGTGCTGTTGTTGAAATTAAGGGTGTTGAAATAAATAAGCCTGGAACAATAGATTTCGAAGTTTGGCTCCCATATAAGGGTCCAAGAGAGGATAGGAAGAGCTGGCTTGAAGTAGGTAATATTTCAATTCATGGAACAAAGTTTACCGAACCGTTTAAGATAAAACATAGCAAAAGGAAGATCTTATGGACAGGCTGTTCAGGATTCGGTGTTGAAAGATGGACTATTGCCTTTCTGGCCCAACATGGTTTCGATCCATCACAATGGCCTCAAAAAGTTAGAGAGTATGTTAAAAGAAACCCTATGCCGAAATCTGTTAAAGCAGTAACGTATCCTTCAACAGATAAGGGGAAGAAGAAACTTGAAGAAATAGTACAGTACTTCAGCAAGCTAGCTTAGCTATTAAATTGCTGCTTATTCTTCTTTTCTGATAAACTCCATTAGTGAAAGATCTTTTCTTACTTTTCTCTCCTTAGTTTCAACCTTAGTTTTCACTATAGGCTTAAACTCTGCATACTCTCCTAGTGCAGGTTTCTCTCTAAGCTCTGTTACTGCCTTCCTAAGCTCCTTGAAAACCTCTTTAACCTTTCTAACATAGTTCTCATCTATGTTCTCATAGTATACCTTCGTTGTTGTCGTTAACGGGTCTAGCTCCAGCCTAATAATGCTTAGTTTTTCTTCACCTGTAGCTTCGTAGAATGTTCTATCATGGGTCACTATAATTACTTGACTTGGACCGCCAGGGCTAAATAGTACTCTCCTAAGTAGCTCAACTCTTTCAGGTGAGAAACCATATGTTGGTTCATCAAGTATTAGAAGTCCTTTACCAAGCTGAGGTATCATACTTCTAGCAACTCTGTTTAGAGCAAGCCTATATGCTAGTGAAATACATGTTAATTGACCTCCACTAGGTGTTTCTATGGGTTTTAAAACACCATCAACTCTCGCCTTAAATGATAATGAGAAGTCCTGTTTTATTTCAACATCTATATTTTCGTAACCTGTCATTAGCATTTTAAATATCTTAGTAAATTCCTCTCTGAAAGCGGCAAATGCTCTAGTTTTAACGTATTTCTCAACTTCACTTATTATCCCTAGAACATATTTGCTTACGAAGTTAAGGTATTTACTATACCTACTTATTTCTTCATGTACTTCTTTAAGCTTCTTCTTTTTCTCATCTATTTGACTAAGCAGTTGTTTTAGACCTTCTAGTTCCCCTTCAATCTTACCATATTCCTTATTCATAGACGAATGTTTTTCTATTAAATTATCAAGCTCTTTTCTTAGCTTCTCTAATTCCTCAGTTAGCCTATGGTATTCTGCCATGATGTGTTCTTTTTTAGAAACCTTCTCCTGTAACGTTTTAAGCTCATTCGCTGCTTCTTCTAGTTTCTTAGCCTTTTCGTGAAGCGATGTTAGTTCTACTATTTTCTCGTTTAGTTTTCTATATTTTTCATGTAGAGTACTATGTTTTGAAACAATTTCGTTAAGGAAGTTATTTTTCTCACTAATGTTTTTCCTCAGTTTCTCTATCTCTTTATCTAAATTATTTACCTTGGCGCTGAGCTCCTCTATTTCATACCCTATCTTAGCTATTTGCTTTCTCACACCGTTCTTAAGTTCTACAGCATGAGCATGAGTTACAGGTTGTTTACATACTGGACATATTCCCCTCTTTTCTAGATCCTCTATTTCTTTAAGTCGCTTAACTAGTTCATTATATTTCCCTTTTCTAAGCTGTAATTCGCCTAAGAAATCCTCCTTATCTTTAATTTTTAAGTCTAAACTGTTCTGTAATTCTCTTATTTCTGAAGAGATTTTGTTCCTTAACTCTTCTAGGCTCCTTATTTCTGATAGTGTTTTAGAAAGCTCTCTTTTAGCGTTTTCAAGTTCTTTAACTACTTCTGCGGAAAATTTACCTTTAACCTCTTTTTTCAATTTTTCAAGGGTTTTTGTTAGTTCTTTTATTCTATCACTATAAGCTTTTATTTCGCTTATTTCCCGTTGTTTTTCACTTATCTTTTCTTCTAGCTCCTTTAGCTTATTGTTTTTAGACTTTATTTCCTTAGATATGTTTTCTATTTTTCCTTTAAGTTCTAGGAGTTTCTCTTTTAACTTCCCAATATTTCTCTTAGTTTCATATTCTTTTGAAATTTCTAGTTCAAGTTCTCTTTCTCTTACTCTTAGTTCTTTCTCTATTTTCCTTCTTATTGTTGACTTTAATGTTTCAATTCTGCTTCTGGCTAAACTATATTTGTAAAGGTTCAATACTCTGTTAACTATTTCCGATCTTTCACTACTACTTACCGTTAGTATTGAGTGTGTTCCAAACTGGGGAACATATATTGCTGATGCGAAAACCCTGCTTCTCGCTCTGGTCCTTTCCTCAGGTAATCCTAGGAGGTCCATTATGTAGCTTCTCATTTCTGTTGCTGAAAGCCGTTTAAGCTGGGGTTTCGCAGTTTTACTTACTACTAGAACCCATCCTCCTCTATCTTGAACTGTTTTCCCGTACTCCTGAATTTCCCTATGGATTATGATGTTCCTTTCTCCGCTCTTAATCCATAGTCTTATGAATCCTCTTGAAACACCTCTTCTTAGAAGATCTCTTGCCGTCGGGTTTGCGAATCTAGCTAAAGGATCCGATGGAGCTCCTGGAACATTTCCGAAAAGTGCGAATCCTATTGCTCCTAGAATACTTGTTTTACCTGAACCTATGTCGCCGTAAATTACTGTTATTCCTTCTTCCGGAAATACTATTATTTCGTCCTTGTATGATCTTATATTGTGTAGCCAAATAGCCTTAATTATCATTATGTTTAAACCTCGCTTAGCATTTCACATACTTCTCTAAGAGTTTTCGTTTTTTCCTCTGATTCTATTTTTATTTCGAACCATCCTTTGAAGTATGCTGGTATTGGATCTTTTACTTTAAGGTCTGGTGTGTAAATGTATCCTTCCCTATCATTTAATACTGGTATTTCATGGGGTGGTACGCCAATTGATGAGAAGTATTCTATGTCTGTTCTGAATTTAGTTCTTAGAACCACGTAGGTGTTCATGTTTGCTAGAAGCTGCTTATCTATGATAGTTGCTAGCTGGGTTATTGCTACTAATCCTATGTTGAATTTTCTACCTTCCCTAGCAATTCTAGCAAACGCGTTTCTCGGACTCCTAACCTTGTCTGGTGTTAAGTATAGGGGGGCTTCTTCGGAAACTATTGCTACCACTTTTCTTCTACCTATTTCTGCGGGTGTTAAGCCTATCCTGTCCAGTAATAGTCTTCTAACTACGTTGAGAACTAATGCGTCAGCCTGATTTGTTGGAGCTGTTGAAATATCTAAAACTACTATGTTGCCTTCCTCTATTTTATCGATAATGTCACCTATTGATACCCCATTTTCTAGAGCCACTGTTTCCTCTTCTTCACCGACATAGTACCATTTATAGTTGGGTAGTGACTGTTTAGCTGTAAGAATAGGGCTTGTAACTAATGCTTTAAGTAGCTTCTTGAGTGCGCTTTTGTTTTTGAAAATTCCGCTTATTTTGAAAATGCTTCTTGAATCGTCAAGAACTACTATAACTCCTCTACCTTCAGGTATTTTTCTAGTAGTAAGGTTTAGTATTGATGCTGTTCTGTTTCTCCATAGCCTTAATTTTTGAATATATATTCCTTGCTGAACAAACTCCTTATATATTCCCTTTTTCTCCTTAGCTCCCACCCCTTCATAGTTACATATGTTATCCACAGTAACTATTAGGAGAGGTAGAAGATGGCCGCTTAAGTTACCTTCTTTCGTTCTTGAGAAAATGTTTTTCCATGAATCTTCAAGGTCGCTTGACAATACGATGCTTTCAAGAGTTTCTAGGATCATCTCCAACCATACTGTTTCTTCATCCTTTAAATCCAATGCCATGGCTATATCGTCTACTGTTAAACTACCTACATTTATTGGAGCATACTTTACCTCTACTTTAGGTAATGGGTGCTCTGAAGGATTTAGTGTAAAGGATAACTTGTAAACGTATATTTTTACAGATTCTACTTCTTCATTCTCATTAACCTCTAGTGCTTTACTTAGCTTGTTTAGGAACGTCTCCTCCAATCCTGTTGAGTATTTACCGTATTCACCATGCCTATCAATTATAAGCCAGCCTATAGGCTTAGATGCATGTAGCGCCCAATTCACTATGAGGCCCATAACGCTTGTTGTTTTACCTGCACCTGTCTGTCCTGAAACAAGTATGTGTTTCGGTATTAATGTTTCAATATTTACCGTTATTTTTGCTGTTTCAAAGTATTTTCGTTCCCTCTCCATAGTTGTTGATGCTGTACCGCTTCTAAGAACGCCGAAGGGTATTGTTGTTTCAGCTGTTTCAAATACTATTCCTTTACTAAAGAACTCCATTATTTTCCTAGATTCTTCATCCTCGTTAGACAGTATGTGAACAGGCATGTTAACTGGAGGCGGTGCTGTAACTCTAGTTACACTTACCTCTTTACCCCTAATTAGGGAGAATAGGGGTTTAGCTACAATAGTTTCCTCCCTAGAAGTTTCAATAATCGATCCGCTAGGCTCAATACCGCTAGGTATTAGGCCTAAGGTCCTACTTACACCTGTGGGTAGCTTACTTACTACATCCTCTACATGCAGCAAGAGAACTCTGTTTAAACCATTAATTTTCACGTAAAGTATATCACCAACGTTAACACTCGTTTTCTCGGATGCTGAAATAAGTACTTGATCTCTTGAAGAGGAAAATATGCGGCCTATAATAGCTCCCATTTTAAACACCATAACCTAGTCTCAGCCTTAAAGTGCCTTTGATTATCTGCATTAGTATTTTGGATAGTTCCTTATTTCTTTTAGAAATGTTTAGAGCCGCTACTGTTAAATGTGCTTCAAAAAGTTTTCTTAAATCACCATATACTCTAACGTTTTCATCGACCTCCATAAGACCTGTAGGTGGTCTTCCAGCTAAGGGGCTTTTAGCATAGAACATTTCCCTAACTACATTGTCGACTCTACCATTGATGTCATCTACAACATTAAGGTGTGTTCTTAAAATGCGAGCTCTACTTTCCTGCATATAGCCTAAAGGTGGTTTTTCACTATAAACGTCCAAAACCATGATGTGATCCCCATCCATTGTTAAGGGAAAACGGGAAACCCAGAGCTCATTTGCAGGGTAGACTCTAGTACATAGCTTCTTAATTAAATCTTCAATTACTTCTCTAGGTATTCTATATCCTTCAAATCCTAGTTCTTCAACTGTTTCCAACAGCATTTTTATTGAAGGTAGACTACGTTTGTTAATCAAAGTGTAGAGTTCATAGTGTCCATTCCTTATTTCGTGCTCGAATATTTTCATGGCCCTGGCTAAGGTTGTGAAAGCTGTTGTTTTAGCTAAACCAGCTAGCTTATTTACACACTGCTTCTTAACATCAGATACTTTACTGTTTAAAATCGCTGACAATATATTTAAACCGTCAACTTTGTGTTTAATCGATTTCCTCTTAGGTCTAAGCCATCTAATGAGAGTACCATCAATTACAGCTTTACTTAAATCACCGTATTCCGCCAGTTTTAAACCGTAAGCTAACTCTATAAGTCCCTCAATGTATCTAGCTAGCTTACGATATAGGAGTGGTCTTCTAGGTTCAATGGTTAAACCTAGTTCTCTAAGTATTTCCGTTATTTCCTTAGAAACTCTCTGAGCTTCGCTATTGTTTTCTAGGAGAAGCGAGTTTCTTTCAGGAGTCTGTATTTTTACTTCGAAAATGTGTCTTAAAACCCCTCCACTAAACGTTCTTCTACGGGTAACGGTTAAAATTATTCTCTCCACCGGAGGGTAGTGTTCTAAACCAGAGATGCTGTTTATCGTTCTAAGTTTACCATCAGAATCTCTGATTAAAGCCCCAATTTGAATGTACATTACCCTGGCTATGTCCATGTCTAAAGGGTATATTCCAGCATCAACAAACGCTATATTTGACCCTATAGGTTCTTCAAGCTTTTTAACTGTGTAGTATTGCTGATATATTTCGGCAAATAATTTAGTTACTTCGTCTTGAGCTACTTCAGAAACCATTTTAGCTAAAGATCCTAAAACATTCTCTAAAACGCTTGTTAGATTATCCATTATCTTTCACCTTCCAGTAATTTCTTCTAAAATCTTCATTACTTCTTCAATTACTTCTTCGTCGAAAGCTGTTTTCTTAACTCCTTCAGTATACTCCTTACCTAGTACGTTAATTAGCTCGAGAATTTTCTGAGGCTGAGTTTTAATACCGTATTTCCTAATGAGGTTTCTTATAGCTTCTAACTCTATTGCCTCAATGTTCGTTAAGTCTGCTTTGAATTCCTCAAGAAGCTGAACATATTCGTCACTTACTTCACTATGAATTATATGGGTCCATGCTCCATACTTCCTAGCTTCCTCTTCAACATACTTCCTTATTCTACTGTATTTTTCAAAATCTACTTTCCCGGTAAATACTATTAGACATTTAAATTTCTCCGGTATATCTTTAAGCCTAGACTTCACCGTCGCTACGGCCTCTGATGGGGAATTTATTTCTACTACATCTACTCCTAAGTTGAAGCTATTTTTCAAAGCTCTTACTTTAGGTATCTTCCCATCTAACTTTACATGCAAAACTCTTCTATCAGTGTTGAACATTTTACGTAGCTTATAGGTTTCGAAAATATCGCTAGCATCTCTACCTATAGGCGCACCTGGATATGCTATGTTAGCTTCGAAAAATTCATTGTATGGGACAGGGAAATGAATATGGCCTAAGGCTATGTATTTAAAATGCTTATGTACGGATTTCTGAGCTTCTCTAGATAGTTTAATTACAGAATATTTTGGGCTTATTTTTGAAAGATCTAAAGCTCCGAACTCTAAACCTACATGGGCTATAAGAACATTATCATAGTTGTTGTCGAAATCTCCATATTCTATTCTTCTAGATTCTAGATATTCTGCTTCCCTACCACCTTTAAACCCGGGTATACCGTAGAACCTGAAGTTATATGCTCTTGTGGGTTTAAGTTTCAACTTAAAGTCTGATTCAACAGATTCCGTTGTCTTAACTAATCCTACTTCGTTAAGTAAGGCTAAAGTTCCATGGCCTTTAACGGTTAAATCGTGCGATCCTGGTGTAACAACTATCTCTAAACCTTCCCTCTTGGCCCTCTTTAGTGTTCTTACGGTTTCAATAGTTAGTTCATGACCTACTCTAGGGGCTTCAAATAAGTCTCCTGCAATAACTAGTATTTTCTCTCCTTCGCTAAGAGCTAAATCTATTATTGTTTTAAAAGCCTCTAATGGAGCTCTTCTTAAAGGTGTACGGCTGAAAGCGCCAATGTGAATGTCTGCTGTATGTATAAAGGACAGCTAACTACACCTCATTTTGCTAACTTCCTTCCTCTAAATCCTCTATTTTTAACTAAGTATTTAAAAACGCAGTTTCTAAAGGGAGACCTACGCTCGCTCAAGTATTTTCTTCATTATTCTTGCATTTTCAAGCATCCAGTGGTTATTGTTGAAGAAAACATATACTTTGGATGGATTTAGTGACAGTATTTCATCAGCTATGCTTTTCAATTCTCCATAGCTGTAATCGTATGTATACCATTCTTCTTTACCATGCATTCTCAAGTAAACGATGTTATTAGAGGAAACAATCCACGTAGCTATTGGAGCGTCTATAGATACTAAGGTCATACCTAAACTTTTACAGAGTTTAACTGTCTCCTCATTAAACCAGCTTTTATGCCTAAATTCTATAGCGAATTTCGAACCTAAACCTAGCCTATTAGCGAACTCCTTGATTCTCCTAATGTTTTCAGCTGTTTTAGTAAATGAAGGAGGCATTTGGAAAAGATAATATTCAATAAGTTCACTCATAGGCGAGAATAGATTGTAGAATTTTATCCATATATCATAAGCGTTCTTCAGCTTCCTATAGTGTGTTATACTTCTATGAACTTTAATAGCCCATTTAAGCTTACTACCTTTTCTAGCCCATGATCTAATCTGGTTTCTAAAGGGGAAACGGTAGAAAGAAGCATTAAGTTCCACAGTATTTAGTTCTGAAAACTTAATATACCAATCTAGGTTACCTCCAATATTCCAATCGTACATCCAACCTGAAGTTCCAACGTATATTTCCATTAAAGTTTAACCTCATAAGAAAAATATATTTTAAAACCCTACGTTAAAATTTCGCCGAATAGGAGGGGAGATGCTTGGTGAAGAAAATTATCATCATGATAGTAATTGTTTTAATTCTTATTCTCGGAGGAATACTTTACTCCATGCAGAAAGAACTTTACACCCCATCCGTACCTGAAACTGTAGAGTTTACTACGTCATCCCTTACAACATCAACTCCGCCTCCTTCTCCAACAAAAACATCGCCAACAACACCAACTACATACCCTCAACGCGAAGAAGTTAAGGTCCCCCTTAAAATCATAAGGTATGATTTCATTTCGGATAAAGGGTTTGAAAAAATACTTAACATAACGTCAACTATAGCATATTATTACTTAACAATTAAAGGCATCGCGGTAACAGGTGAAAATCCAAAATTAACTGTAGGGCTTAAAGTAGTAACTCCTGAAAAAAGCTACACTGGATTATTCCATGAAGTAAGCCTAGTAGATGTCAAACCTCCGTATGTGGTAGAGGGTAAAGACTGGGTATATGTTACTGAAGGTTGTAAAGCAAAATACATTATTACCGTCGAAATTTATAATGCTGAAGTACAAGGTGAGTTAACTATAATACTGCAGAAACCTATAGAACTAAACTACAGCAAAGAGTACCTAATCAAAGGTAACTATGGAATTCTATTATTTAAGCTAAGAAACAATGAAAATAATCTCATACTTTTAAGGAAAAAGCCTACAGGAGGCGAAATAAGGGTTATCCAACCGCTCTCTAACTGCTTAATCTCCGGTTTCGCTCCTAACTGGTGGGAGCCTACAGGAATAGTAGCTGAGCTAAGTAGCGTAGCAATACCTTCATACATGGTTGCTTGGGGAGGACATACGGTAAATGGTAAAATGGTTAAAGGAGGGTGGATGGAGAAAACGTTTTCCTCAAACGGGCTCTTCATTATCATAAGGAGTAAAGAAAAAGAGTATGAATTAGTCTTAAGCGAAGCCAATAATATAGGTTCTCCAAGATCAGCACCTATTTTGAAAATAGGAGATAAATTGAACCTACCTATTGCAAGCCATGTTGAAGGTGTAGTGTTTAATGTTTCTGTAGAAAATGCCCCCGCGGCAATAACTTTAGAGCTAGAAGTAAAGACGAAGGAGAAAGTACCATCGGAACTCTGGATTGGAGCAAACCTTATTAACAGTAGCGGTATAGTCGTTTCGACGACACCAGCGGTAATTATTCCTGGAAAGGCAAAGAGCATTTTAATTTATTTAGTTGCTACAGGAAATGGAATGCATACTGTGTGGTTAAGCTATAATACAGGCTCCATAACTGAAATAGGTTTTAAGGTGGAACTCCTTAGCATAAAGCCTGCTAATTTAAGCGTATTCGAGTATGAAGAAGAGTGGGGTGTATGGAAGGGAAAAATAGAGTACAAGTAAAATTACACCTTAACCTTTACCAAGGCATCTAATACAACTTTAGCTGCCGTGTTCATTACCTCCTTTAGTTCTTCAGCCGTTGCTAAAGCCTTCTCTTCTTCATGAACAAGACTATCGCTTACAACGAGCAAAGCCCCCGTCTTAACTTTTCTCATCCATCCAAGAGCAAACAGCATAGCGCACTCCATTTCAACAGCAACTATTCCCCTATGGGACCATTTCTTTATGAATTCAGGGTCTTCAGCATAGAAAGCATCACTACTAATAACGGGGCCTAGAAGAAACTCAACATCGTTTTCTTTGGCAGCGTTCACTAGTGCCGTGGTGACTTCCGGGTGAGGTGCTGTAGGCATGCATGAGTCTGGAACGTACATCCCAACAGCTCCGCCGCCTACAGGATACGCTGCCCCAGAAGCTATTACTATATCCCCTTTCCTAAGTTCCTCAACTAAGCCTCCACATGTTCCTAGCCTTACCACAGCTTTGGCTCCAAGCATTACAAGTTCTTCGAAAACAATGGCTGCCGAAGGGGCGCCAATGCCATGCGTTGCTACGGTTATTGGAACGTCTTTATAGTATCCGGTATATGTTATGAAACCTCTATTTGTGTTTACGAGCTTAGCATCTTTAAGCATTCCAGCAACTTGCTCGACACGTGCAGGATCTCCAGCAACAATTATTCTTGCAGCAATATCTTCCGGCTTAGCTTTAATATGGTATGGGGAGCCGCTCAAAGATTAAACACCCTAAAATAATCTAGATCGTTTAAATACAAAAATTTAAACTTGAAACATTAATGGAGAAAATACTAGCTAAAATTATTCACAACAGCTTCTTCCTCCACAACCGTAAGGTAGTAGGTCATGCCAGTTCTTTCTCCAGCATTCAGTACATATCATTATGTAACCGTACTTCTTATGTAAAGCCATAAGTAAGGAAACACCTTCTCTACCGCATAGCGCACATTTACCCATAAATACACCTCACCTATTTCTAAGTTACCAGAAGTTAATATTTAACGGAAGAATTTAACAGTTTTTTACTCAACCTCGTGAAAACAGCATCCTATAGGATTAGTAATACGATTAAGAGAACTGTAAGGATAAATAAGATCATGGCAAATACTGAAAACTCTAGGTCCATGATTTCTTCTCTTATCCTTCCCATTAACTTTATTAGGACAGCGGCTAAGGGTTTCCACAGAATTTCATCGAAATATATTTCTCTTTCAGTGTCTCGTACTTCTAACTCTTTGAGTAGCAAATACTTGCCTACGGTTTTCTGGTAATCTATCTTACTTACTAATCCATGCAGGTAAGTGTGTTTTCTTGAAGTTGAGGATAGCATCTGTTTTGCGGCAAGGTACTCTCTTTTTAAATTCTTTAAAGCTACACTAAATATCTTAGCTCTAAGGTAGCTAATACGTTCACGAAGTACATTATAGTATTCTACAGGTAGCTTTATATATGAAGTAAATGCTACTATGGGGTATTGTATGAAGTTACTGAAGCGTGTGCTTAGTGCGAGGTTAAATGATGCTATAGTGTTGAAAATGCCGTCTATTGAAAGTAGTATTCTATGGAAAACCCTTTTCTCTACCATGTGAAGTAGCATAACCTCACGTTTTATTATTTCAAATTCATGCATAACTTCATGGACAATTATTCTACTTATTTTTGTATGGGCGAAAATGGCGGTAAACATAGATAGTGCCGTTGTGGCGAATAATATTTGGGAAAACGTTAGTGAGTAGTATTTGTGAACATAGGGTACTGTAATTATGGGTAAAAAGTATTTTAACTCGATACTCTTAAGCACAGTTAAGTATTCTATGTTCAATATGTTTGAGGAAATACTTGCCAGCACGGTGACTACGTGGGGTGCAATAACTCCTAGTATTATGCAGAGGACTGTTGGGATTCCTTGACCTAAAAGCATTGTTAAGGGTAATTCTTTAAAATCTAGCACTATTTCTCTAAGCTTGAACCCCCTGTATATGGTCTTAGAATACAATTCTATCAATGTTGAAAGAGAAAGTACTGTTATAGCTAAAGCAATTATACCGCATATCATTAAGTACATGTTTTTCGAACCTATCAAAGTTTGATATATTAGCCATTTAGAGAAAAACCCGCTTAAGAGGGGGAGACCTATCATAGAGAATGAAGCTATTAGTATTGATATTGAGGTTACGGGTAAGACCTTGGAAACTCCTCTTACTGAGAATAAGCTATGGTTACCTGTTTCATAAAGTATTGAACCGGCATTCATGAACAGTGATGCTTTAGATATCACGTTGTTAAGTAGCTGATATAAGCCAGCTGATAAAGCTAAGGAAGCTAACACTACATACTCTACTCCTTCAGCTAAGAATACTAAACTAGCTCCTACGGCAAGCCAAGCGAATCCCATATGGCTCATACTGTAGTATGCTATGGTCTTCTTGTATTCATGCTGAGCAAATGCGAGAAAACAGCATGAGACCACCGTTACTATGCCAAACAGTACGAGTATGTAGCCTAAAGCCGGATTATATGGCTTACTTAAATATAGAAGCCTAATTAAAGTGTAAAACGCTACATTGTTCATTCCACTAGATATCATAGCTGAAATACCGCTTGGAGCTACAAGCTGTGCTTCAGGTATCCAAAAGTGGAAGGGGAATATTCCTGCCTTGCTTCCGCATCCGATAATTAGTAGTGTGCATAATAGAAGGCTATATTCTATCTTATACTGCAGAGACACTATATCCACAGTTCCGTACTCAATGTGGATAAGCAGTATTGCAGCTGTAAGAGGTAATGTGCTAAGTAGATGTGTTAATGTAAAGTATCTAAACCCTGCCCTACGAACCCTACTTACATCATATTCCCATATTATCAACAGGTATGATGAAAGAGTCATAATTTCCCAGAAAAATATGAGCGCGGCAAGGTTTCTCAATATAGAGACCATAAGCAGCGAGAGCATGAATATGTTGTATAACATACCGTAAAGCCATCCATGACCTACTCTAATATACCTTTCCATGTAGGAGATGGAATATAACGCTGTTGAAACCCCTAGGAGACCTAGCAAGGTAAGCATGAACAGTGTTAAGCTATCGAGAAATACCGGTATTCCAAAAATAAGAGCTACTTGAGTGAACTGTTTCCCCATAAAAAGTATGTAAGCACTAGAAAACGCTAAGATACATGACGATATAGCGGATACTGTACACGATATACGAATAGCTAACCTATACTCCTTATGGAATATTATTCCGGACGAAGCAGCAACAATGTAGAGTAATATGGATATCTCTAATGGAATCCATGGAGCGTTCACGGTTTAACACCCATTAACACTAGAAGCAACGGATATGCCAAAGTAGATGCTATTATTAGTGCTAGTGCTGTGTACGATATGGTGCACGGGAGTGGTCTAAGTATTTCTGGTTTCCCTTCAGCAAATAAGTATTCGTGAATCATAGCTAGGAATATTACGAAAACCAAAACCCAGTTAACAAGCATGAATATAGCAAGCGGCATGTTTATGTGTAGTAAGTTTAAAACAACGTCGTGTTTACATAAAAATAGGCTAAATGGGGGAACTCCTTCAAGTGCTAGTATTGCAGCCACAAATAGTAGTGCAAGAGATTTACAGCTATGAACCATGCCCTTTACTTCATTTAGGTTTCTTGTCCCATAAACGTAAATCATGCCTCCGGAAAGTATGAACACTGACGCTTTAGCAAGGCCATGACTGAGAACATAGAGCCCTATAATGGTTTCTGCATGTTCAATATTCAACGCTAGAATAGCGACTAAGAACATTATCCACCCTATGTTGTCTATAGTTGACCAGGCGAAAAGTCTCTTTATATCTTTCTGTAAAGGATACATGATGAACGCTATAATGACGTTAAATAATGCCATCAAGGTTAATGCATAAAAGAACCATGAAGGGATATCTGTTCTTAGAAGAACAAGTAATCTAGCTAAACCATAGATACCTAGTTTAACCATGCTCCCGGAAAGTAGGGCGGAAATAGGTGAGGGAGCGATGGGATGTACTTGGGGCAGCCAGAAGTGCAAGGGGAAGAGGCCGGCTTTAATACCGAATCCTATGAGCCCAAGACATAGAAGGACCGTGGAGAATTCGCTATAATATGTGAAATCATATGTTCCAGAAAAGTAGTTGACCAGCATGAATAGTAATAGGAGGCAGCTTGTACTGAATACATGCATTAATATGAAGTAATTTCGACCAATACTCAGTATTTTAGCGTCCTTGTAATCGTATATGACTAGAAGGTATGACATTAATGTCATTACTTCCCAGAAGAATATGAAAACAAGCCAGTTTCTAAGCATGGGTATTATCATCATGGATGTCACGAACAGTAAAAGGAAGAAGTAGTATGGAAGTTTTATGTTTTTACCATCATATAGCCGTAAATACTCGTAAGATGAAATTATAGCTGCTATGCCAACTATCCCTATGTTTAGAATGAAGGGTAACGATATAGAATCTACACTAAGCACTATTCCATGAATATCGAGCTCAATATTGTTAACATACATGATTAACGATACTAAGGTTAATACAACTACCGTAAGGGAGGAGAAAGCTACTTTCAATATCCTACTATTAACCATACCGCTCAACTGATAAGCCCTCCATAAATTGTTATTTGAGAAATCATGTTATAGAAGAGGAAGTGCGAAGTTAAAGAGAATACTATGAGGGAGATTATAGAGTACTTCATCAAGGTAGGTATTTTAGTTACTACAGCTAAGTTCTCTTCTCCACATTCACTAAAGATCATTCTATTAACCCATGAAATACCTACTATGAAGAACACGCAAGAATACACTATCATAGCGAACACTGGAATTAAATATAGCAGGGTTTCCACACTAGTAACCGATGCCAATATAAGCATTTTGCCAAAGAAGAGACTAAAAGGTGGAGCGCCGGAAAGACCAATTATCGATGTAAACCATCCCATGCTCAAAAGTTTAGATTTAAGAATTAAGTTACTTATTTGTCTCATATCGTATGTACCGTAAGTATATTCGAAAACACCCACAATTAAAAATCCTAAACCTTTAATGAACGCATGACTTACGAGATAAGCTATAGTCGCTTTTAACCCAATACTAGAACCTGCTAAGGCATAAACTACGCCAATATACATGATCATAGTCTCTCCTATTGTCGAGTAAGCTAGAAACCTCTTAGCATTCACTTGCAGAGGATACATTAACATACATATTACACATGTGATCACCATTAGCAATACTAAAACGTACAATACAATAGGGAATGTAGCGTTTATGAACTGCGCAATTCTCCCTAACAAGTAAACACCCATTTCTATCATAGCTGCTCCATGTAGAAAAGCTGAAGCTGGTGTTGGAGCAACCATAGCGTCTAAAAGCCATGAATAGAATGGGAACTGTGCTGATTTAGCTAGTGAAGCGACCATTACAAGTAGGAGAAGCTCAGTTTTCGCGTAAGCAGGTAAATTGGATAGTGAAAATAGGCTAGTATCTCCAATGTAATATAGGCTAAGGAATGAAGCTAAATAGAGTCCTAAAACTGCTCCTACATGCGTGTAAAGCAATGCTTTGTTTGCTGAAACTATGTCCTTAGCTGACCCGTAGTATGAAATTACTCCCCAACATGATAAGCTCATAAGTTCGAAGAATATTAAAGCCTCTATTAGTGTTGATGAGTGAAGAAAAGCCAATGTAGAACCCATAAATAAAAGCATCCACCCATAAAACTTCCCTTTACCCCTCCTTACAGGGTGTAGCTTGTTATCCTTACTTAAATAATCTATGGAATAAACAAGAAACAGTATGCCGCAAGAAAGTACAACCAAGCCTACAGTAACGGAATAAGGGTCCACTATTAAGCCATAGAATTCTCCCAGTAGATTATTTTTTACTAAAATTACATGAACTATTTTTTCTTTACTCTCGAAATACAGTAGTGTACCTAAAAGATAGGTTATGGTAATTAAAGATAAATTAAAGATCAAATATATATCGGCTTTCCTACCATCGACTATGAATGACAGCAAACCTAGGGTTATAGGAACTAGAAATGATGCTATGAAAAATACTGTGGAGTTCATACGTTAACCTCACTTGCTAGCAATTAGCAAAATATACTACAATATGTCTAAATACTGTATGGGACGTATTCTCGATAATGGTTGCTGGAAATAGTTTACCATTCAATAGCCTAACCCTCTTTCAGCCATGTAATTGCATATGATTTGTTAAACTTTTCACACATTTATTTGAAGAAAAAGTGATTGCCCATTATATTATAGAACCAGAAAATTTAAAATTATTGTTTAGAAGAGTCTTGGTCTCTCCAAAACATTTACACGCATGAACATTTAATTCATGGAAATTTTTTAAGTTTTAAGAATAATAAGTGTAGAAGGGTATATCTGGCATGGTTGAAAATAATACTAGTGAAAGTAAGAAGTATTTAGAATTCTTGAAAACTAGAAGGAGTATAAGGATATTTAAGCCGGAACCTATATCTGATGACCTGGTTTTCGAAATACTCGACGTTGCAAGGTTTGCTCCAAGTGCTAAGAATATGCAACCCTGGGAATTTATTGTCATGAAGAATAAAGAGCTCTTAAAGAAATTATCTAGAATACATAGATGGGCTAAACCAGTATCCAATGCTCCAGTAGCCATAGTTGTTATTTGCGATAAGGAGTTAGCTCCAATATCTTACCAAGTAGATTGCGCAAACGCGGCTATGTACATTATGCTTGCAGCACACGCTTTAGGACTAGGAACAGTTTGGATACAGACTCTTAGAAACGTTAAGGAAATACAGAAAATTCTTAACATACCTTCAAGCAAAATACCTATCGCTATTATAGCTATGGGCTGGCCTGCCGAGAAACCTGAACCTAAGCCTAGGAAGCAGCTTAGGGAGATAGTTCATGAAAACCTATATTCTACTCCTTTGACCTAGACATTTCTGCTAATATTTTTAAATATTTTTCCAAATGGCTTACTATTGTAAAGTTCTCTAAAACATGCTTGTATCCGTTTTCTCCAAGTCTTTTTCTCACATTGCTGTTTTTTATAAGGTATATTGTTTTTTCAGCGGCTTCTTCAATAGATTTAACAAGGTACCCTGATACGCCATTAACTATCTGAAGCTTAATTCCCCCAACACCTCTAGCTACAACAGGTTTCTTCTTCCATAAAGCTTCAGCAACGGAAAGCCCAAACCCCTCTCTGATACTCATTTGCAGAACCACCGTTGCTACTCTTTGGAATGCATTTACCTCTAAAGGCCCTACGCCAATAAGGTTTGTTAGAAAATGTATGTCATAGTCTTCACCTGCAAATCTAACTGCTTTCTCGTAATAAATCCATCCCTCAGGATCATCAGATGCCATAGCTGCTATGAGTAGTAACTGCACATTAGGTATCTTCTTTTTAACCAACCTGTAAACTTTGATTGCACCTATAGGGTCTTTCCAAGGGTCGAATCTAGCTACTTGAACAAGTATCGGACGTTCAGGGTCTACATCGTATTTTGAAAGTATTTTTTGAATTGTGCTTTCACTTAATGGCTTATTTTTATCACTAAGAGGATCTATGGAGGGAGGCATAACGTACTTTACAGGTGTTGGCGTTTCTGGATGTATATATTCTTTCATATGAAATATGGATGCATTATATTGCTTAAGAATACCAAATATGAAGTTTAATACCGGTTTATAGGGGTTACTTAAATCTATATGGCATCTCCAAACCCAAAATCTATGGTCCCGTGTAAAAGACCTTATACCTAAGGGCTGTGGATCGTGAACTACAACTACTTCTCCACGAAGATCCAATATATCCTCAACGTTATGCCTTAATACCTCGTAATATAGGTTAATATGTTCTTTTTCTAAATCTAAGGCGGCGCCTTGTAGTGCATTATGTATTCTTTTAGTTACATTGAAGAATTCTTGAGGAGCTTCCAACACTTCCCACTCTGTTTTTATTCCTAAGCTATTCATCAACGGGACAATATTGCTGAGAATTTCTACAACCCCACCGCCGAAAGCTGTCGAGTTCACATGAGTTATGCTTAATTCCTTAATCTGATCTGCCAACTTCACTATGTTCTCTACTTTCTCATAGCCAACAATGTTGGTATAGTCTCTTATGTTCCTTATAGCTTCAAGTTTAACTTTCATGAAAACACCATTAACTGCGAAATTAAATACTCAGCTAAAACTATTTAAAATTAAGGTTAAACAGAACATTATGCGTACACTAAATAACATACTTCGCATGCGCCGTGATATCATGAAGTTGCTCGTAATACACCCTCATTTAAGCATAATTGGTGGAAGCGAGAAGCTAACACAAATACTGGTTTATGAATTGGAGAAGAAAAGAAAAAATATAGAAATACTCGTACTAACGGGTTCTAGGAATAAAGAATTATTTCCCGAAACAAGTAAGATCAAATTTAAGCTATTTAAGGAGGCCCCTGTAAAGGCAAAAAATCTCAGAATTAAAAGGTTAATCAACGCTTTCCTAACATTAAGCGAAGTAATGGATGATTTCTGCCCAGACGCTGTACTTGCAATGATACAGGAACCTATATACCTTGTCCTATCCAAAATAGTGAAACCCAACATAGGTACTGCAATATATATTCACTTCCCGTTTGAAGAAGAACTAACAAAGGACAATGTAGTAGAGTTCATTAAAGTGTATCGTTTCCCAGGTTTTTACGAGAGTTTTTATAAATTTGTTGACTTGAAAATAACAAACTCAAACTACACCGCTAAAGTTCTCTACGAAAAATTCGGACTGGAGAGTAACGTAGTATATCCTGCTATTCCATGGGATTTCTTTAAGGAAAAACCAAGTTTAGACCAGGACCCAGGGCCATCAATTATTAGCGTTGGAAGATTTGTTCCACACAAGAGGTTTACCATATTACTTAAGCTATTTAAGGATAGAATTAAACCCCTCATTCCTGAGGCAAGACTTACCATAGTTGGTATTCCTGATCCTAGATACGTGGATTATTATAGGAAAGTGGTTGAATTAGCTGACCGTATAGCCGATGTTGAAGTTATAAGCAGGCCTTTAACACCCTTAGAATTGGCTAAACTATACAGACAGTCAAGAGTATACGTGCACTTGCGTATAGGAGAACATTTCGGTATGGCACCTGTTGAAGCTATGAGCCAAGGAACAGTACCTATTCTTCCAAGTAAATCAGGTTTAGCAGAACTACTTACTCACCGGGTTTCAGGGTTTAAATACGAAAACGATAATGAACTGATTACTTACATTCTCGAAGTTCTTAAAGTGCCTAGAGATAAATATTTGAAGCTGAAGAGAAACGCATACTATAAATCGCTATACTTTACACCTGAAAGATTTGCAAACGACATACTAGGATACTTAAACCTGGTAGTCTAGTTTTCCCATATTCTCCCTAAATTCTTTAGCAGCGTCCTCAGGTGGAACTGTTACTATGTAAATTCCTGAAGCTTTCTCGTAACCTCCCCACGTTTCAATAATAGGCTGTATTTCTATGTGCCAATGGTAAATACTGTCTCCTTTAGGGCCTAGGTGGAACCAGTAATTGTAGTCTATGTTGCCTAAGGTTTTTCTAATAAGCAGAAGAGTTTTGCTAAGAACATTAGCTAGGTCTTTTAATTCTTCATCACTAGCATTAGTTATTGAGCATGTGTGTTTCTTAGGCACTACTACTAGTTCATAGGGTTGCTTAGGGGCATATGCTGTTTCAACTTTAAAGAATTCCGTAGTAAACACTGTTCTAGGTGATTCACTGTTTGAAAATATTTCGCAAAGTGGGCAAACTCCATGTTTTTCAAAGTATTCTTCAATAGCATTTTCTTCAGCACCTATGATGGGAGGTGTAAAAGTGTTTGCGAATATTTGGAGGTGTGGATGACCTATGCTCGCACCAGCCTTTAATCCTGCATTTTTAATTATAGATACGTGTTTTATTCTGGGATCTTTCATTATTTCCTCTACTCTTCTTCTAAGAGCTATGAGCATGTAGTACACGTTCACCGGGTTAAGTAGGTACTTTTCCTCAGAGTGTATGGGGGTTTCAACAAGTACTTCGTGATATCCGTAGGCTGAAAATTCACCGCTCATAATTTCAGCCTTATTAACTAAGGCAGGGTATTTATTGGGAAAAACTCGTACAACCCAATTCTTTATTCTTCCATTATGTTCTCTCTCAAACAGAAGCTCGCTATTTCTCACTAATAAAACAAGAGTAGCTGGCGGTGTTTCTTCTTCTCTACCTGGGCAGAATGGACATTTTACTTCCGCTCTTTCACGTTCTTTCACACCTATAACGATTTTTGGCCTTTTCCTTCTAGCCGGGGCTATTATTGATATTCTTAGCTTATCAAAGGAGCATATTCTAAGTTCAATTTTCGAAGTCAAGATAAACTCCTCATATAGACTCTAAAATTTAACAATGTTTAAACTATGCTGTCAACATATTTTAATTAGGGTTTAATAAGGAGAAGACATCAGTAAAAGTGGCATCGAGAATAGCACCTTATGCACGAGTGTACAATTTTCGAAAAAGACGAGTTTAGAAGAGAAGAATGCGAAATGAAATGGGATATAATTCTTTACCTATATGTTCACTTAAGAAAAGGAAAAGCAGATAAGGTTGAACTATGTATTCATAAGGTTTATCGTTTAACTGAAGACTATGAGAAAATAGTTAATGAAATTCTAAGTGCAAAATACAGTGACACTATAAGCCTCTTCAATAGTATGGTAAAGATACTAGACAACTATTGTGGCAGTAACTGGAAAACAAAATTCGATATCAGCATGAATGAGTATGAAGTGCAGATTAACGTACTTTTGTAGATGCTCAGTCTAATTAACCAGGTTTTTCGAGACAACTTTCTCCTTAGCTATTTTCGAATATATCTTAGCACTTCTCCTTGGGATTCTTTCCTTAGTATCATAGTTTACCGCGTATAGACCAAATTTCATTTTAAATCCATGATGCCATTCATAGTTATCTATTAGGGACCAGTGATAGTATCCTCTTACATCGACTTTATCCTCGTTTAAAGCTTTCCATAACTGTATTAAATGGGAGACAATAGCGTTAGGTCTTAATTTATCCTTAGCATCAGCTATACCGTTTTCTGAAACAACTACTGGGATTCCATACCTCTTATATACTTCATTAACTACTTTTCTCAAGCCTTTAGGATAAACTTCCCATCCCATATCACTAACTGGCAACCCAGCTAGGGATTTTGACTTAGGCTCACATTCGAATCCGTAACCTTCAGCAATTCTCCAGTTCAGCATATTCCTACCTTTAAACCAAGGCTTTGCCTCTTCAACAACCAATCTTGTATAGTAGTTTACACCTATCCAGTCAACAGTATTTCTTAAGTCCTTCCTTATTAACGGGTTTTTCTTAGCTTCAAAAGTATAGTCGAGAACAAGTTTGCCTCTAATAACAGCATCTAGGAACCACCAGTTGAAAAAGTATTTAGCGTTCTTAGAAGCATCAATGTAGTCTTCAGTAAGAGGCTCAATAGCATATACATCGTAAATTATACCTACAGGAATTTCCCTAGGACTCCAAATTTTGAGCATATCGTACCCTCTAGCATGTGCTTCAACCATATTTCTTAAAGCTTCAAAATATGCTTCAAAACTTAGAACTCTTGGGGGAAAACCTGATTTAGGTTTTAAATACCCTTCATAAGCAACAGCTCTTGGCTCATTAAACGTTGCCCATGAGTCAACAACTTCGCCTAGCTTGTAAGCTACGTAAGCTGCGTACTTAGCAAATTCTACAATAGTTTCTCTGCTTACCCATCCTTTAGGCCCTTCCCTCAGTAAGCTATCTCTTACTCTTAATGGATCATGAATCCATAGAGGTAAGGTGAAATGGTTTAAACATAAAGTAACATGAATATCCCTATTCTTCAAGTCTGAAAGTACTTCGTAGTAATGCTGGACCGCATGCTTATTAGCTAGCTTATCTAATTCCTCTAAGCATTTATCATCTACTTCAATAGCCTTAATTCCCCCCTCATCTTCTTCGACGTACACTTTTACGTTCCATGTAGGTTTAGGAAAAATACGGCTCCACTCGACACCTATCCTTATAGAGTTTAAGCCAAGTTGAACTATAAGGTCGTGATCTTTCCTAAATAAACTCCAATAGCCGGGACCGTTCTCTGGTAAGTCACCGCTAACAACACCCAAACCAATGTTGAATGGGTCATGAACCCAAACCCACCAATCACTATTAGGATCCACTTCGCCACCGTAACCCATTTCAAACTGAAAGCCTGACATAGAAACTCCAAATAAAAACCATTCGGGAAAACCATACTCTATACTGTGCTTCATATCTTAAACCTCGCGAAATAAGTGAGCAGTTTTTATGAGTAAATATCATTCAAAATAAATGTACTAGTATACAATACTTTCTATTCTAGCTCCTTTACTATTGAATACGTGAACTTTTCTTACTAAAACGCCTACTTTCTGGTTTTCGGTAACGTTCTCTCCTGCTAGAACTTTTATTGAGAAACCGTGTTCTACTTCTACTTTAACATATTTCCTAGCGCCAACATACTCTATGATCCTAGTTTTACCTACTATGTGTGCGTTATCTATTTCAACAGTTGCTATTGCTTCATCGGGCCTTATACCTAAATATACTAAACTATCATCTTTAGGCACAATATCCTCTAAGTTTAAGGCTTTAATTACTGGATGGGCAGGAATTAGTTTTATAATGTTCATCGGTGGGTTTCCTATGAAGTTCGCTACAAACAAGTTTACTGGTTCATCGTATAACTGTCTTGCTGTACCTACTTGCTGTATTTCGCCATCTCTTAACACCATTATTCTATCCCCGACCGCGAAAGCATCTGCTTGGTCATGAGTTACTAGGATTGTTGTTATGCCAAGTGTTTTCTGTATTTCTCTAACGAACTCTCTAGCAGTCACCCTAATTCTAGCATCTAAGTTGCTGAATGGTTCATCAAGTAGAAGAACATCTGGCTGCTTAACTAATGCTCTTGCTACAGCTACTCTTTGCTGTTGTCCGCCGGAAATTTGTGAGGGCTTCCTGTTAAGTAGTTCACGAATACCTAGGGCTTCAGCAACTTCTTTAACGCGCCTATCTATTTCCTGTTTTGGAAGCTTCTTTATTCGTAGCGGGAACGCTATGTTATCGTAAACTGACATGTGCGGGTATAGTGCCCAGTTTTGAAATACCATGCCGATGTTTCTTTCTCCAGGTTCTACGAAAATTCTTTTTTCAGCATCAACTACAACCTTATCCCCAATAATTACTCTCCCTTTAGTTGGTCTTTCAAGCCCAGCAATTATCCTTAGAAGAGTTGTCTTACCTGAACCTGAAGGGCCTAACGTTACAAAGAACTCGCTAGACCCAATTTCTAAACTTATATTGTCTAAAGCTACTACGTTTGGCGGGAAAATCTTCCTAATATTCTCTAAAACCACTGAGACCAACAATTACACCCCATACCTTAACCACGTATATAGTGGTGTGCTTTAGGATATAAAGTAGTTTGACTAATGTGATTTGCAATCCTACTTCTTTATAGCCCATGCTGTAAACCCTTTCACATAGTATCTATGTAGCAGGGCGTAAACCATGACGGGAACGGTCATAACCATTACTGAGCCAGCGGATAATAAACCCCAGTCAATATGGTACTGTCCTTTAAGTAAAGGCAGTATTTGGGTTGCGACCATGCGCTTAGGATCATATATTAGCATTAATGCGAAGAAGAAATCGTTCCAAACCCAAGCAAACTGAAGAACAGCTGCTGAAACTATTCCAGGCAAAGCTACGGGGAATACTATGCGCCAAAATATTTGCCTATAGGATGCTCCATCAACTAGTGCTGCTTCTTCAAGCTCCGTTGGTAGCATTGTAAAGTAGTTTCTCAGGAAAAACGTTATCCATGGAATACCCCATGAGGAATGTACAAGTATTAAACCTAGGTATGTGTTTAACAGTTTCATGTTGTGAAGCATGAAGAAAATAGGTATTATCATCATTTGCTGGGGAACGGTCATCATGAATAACATGGTTAAGAACAGGTAGTTCTTTATGGGGAAACTGAATCTTGCAAAAGCATATGCTGCTAAAGCAGCTAATATTAGCGGTATTATTGTGCTTGGAATAACTATTATGAAGGAGTTAATTAACCCTCTCCAAAGAGGATACGATGGGTGAAATAGTGCTTCAAAATACTTGGAAAATGTTGGGTGAAACTCTTCGAAAACCCACCATCCATGAACAATTTCCTTGAAAGGCCTTATAGAGGTCATAAATATTCCTACGAAAGGCATAATCCAAAGTACACCTACAATCCATGCAATTACATTGACAATTAGCCACTTTATAGGTCCACGCATCATAGCCTATCTCCCCCTCATAACGAGTTTCACCCATATTATAGCTATTGGCAATATTATGAACGTTAGAATTGTAGCTATAGTCGCTGACATAGTGTAGTCTGTTACTCTTGCAAAATAGTCCCACATTAGAATAGATAGTACCATCGATGCTCCTCCAGGGCCGCCGCGTGTTGCAACGTAGACTATGTCGAATATTTTCAGATCCCATATTATTGTCATAGCTACAACAGCTACCGTTACTGGTTTTAGTAAAGGTATTATTATTTTGAAAAGTATTGTTCTAAACTTAGCCCCGTCGATCAGAGCGGCTTCTATGATCTCCTTAGGTATTGAAGCTAAACCCGCAGAATATGTTACAACACTAAACCCTGTCCATAACCATACTGAGCCTAGAATTAAAGCAAAAAGTGCTGTATCCGGGTACGTTGTCCATGTTTTAACAAACATTTTGAGACCAAGGGTGTTTAGGAGGAAGTTCACTATACCAATATCTTTGTCGAAGGAGAACGCTATTAGGAGGCCTCCGACAATCATAGGGACTACCATTCCTAAGAATATTAGGGATCTAATTATTGAAGCTCCTTTAACATTCTGTAAAAGTACAGCTAGCAATAATCCTAACATTGTTGTTATGGGAAGATGTATTGCAACCCATAGAGCATTATGTATTAAAGCACCCATAGGAAAGGTTCCTGTTTCAACACCCTTCCAATTTAACAGTTCTTTACTTGAAAATGCTTTAAAGTAGTTTTCAAGACTTGGAGGCTTATCTGAAACTTTAGCTCCAACAACGATATCTATGTTGAAGCTTAAGAGAATTGTAGCTAGGATAGGGTAGATAACCATTATAAATATTAGAAGTAGGGCGGGTAGTAAAAAAGAAAGTTTTTCTAAACGCATAGCCCCCATCTTTACTGTTTTACTCCGATGGGAAGTTTTCGTCTAAAGTTGTTAGTATTTCGTCTAATCTATCTGGTTCAACCCATAGTAGTTTCATTTGATCCCAGAATAGTGTTTGCCACTTACCTCCAACAGCATCGTCTAGGTCCGGTACTGGCTGCATTTCCTTAACGAACTTGTAAACTCCTTGCATTGGCGCCCAGTGGTCCTCAATACCTACCTTTAGCCATGTAGCGAACTTACCTGCTTTAGTACCTACATGTATTCTTTGGCCTTCAGTTGCTAGGAACTTTGCCAGCATTTTAGCTTCTTCAAGGTGCTTAGTGTATTTTGGTATGCAGATGTAGTCTGTGCCCATAACAACTCCTTTAGTACCAGGTATTGGAAATATTCCTAAGTCGTCGGGGTCTTCAACCATTCCTGTAATCCATGTACCCATGAAGTATAGTGCGTAATCTCCTTTCCACCATAATTCAACAGCTCTAGTCCATTCTATTGGTTCGCTGAAGTATCCTTCCTTCAATAGTGGTACTAGTTTCTCTTCGAAAATCGATTTTACTTCAGGGTCTGTGAACTTTACTTCGCCATTAATTAGTTTGAGCTGTAGTTCTGGACCGCCAAAAGCTATTATGAAGTGTTCTGCAGCATCTCCAACAGGCCATCCGACACCATCACCGGTAACTATGGGTGGCCCGCCTAGAATGCCTTTCAACTCGCTAAGTAGTGATACGAATTCATCCCATGTTTCTGGAGGTTTTAGTCCATGTTGCTCAAAGAACGATTTCCTATACCAGAAACCTGGTTTAGCCCATGCTGTGAATGGTAAACCATAGACTTTTCCTTCAGCCTTAACAGGGTCAAATATTCCCGAAACATACTCGTTTTCATCTACAAGCCCTGTTAAGTCTATTAAGTGTCCTTTCTTACCCATTTCAGCAATCCACCAACCCCAAGGAGTTATTAAGACATCTCCGGGAGCCATACCTGCTTCGAACTGTGGTGGAGCTACTGAAGCTAGGTCTTCAGCTCTATAAATCCTGTACTCAATCTTGATTCCTGTTTGCTCCTCGAAAGCCTTTAAAACCTCCATGAAAGCCTCCATTTCACCACCAGACCATGGACCTACAACAGTTAAAGTTACTGGTGGTCCTACAGGCGACGGAGATGGTGTGGTTACGGGTGTTGTCACGGTTACCGTAGTTGTTGTCGTTACTGTTTGGACAGCTCCCATACCAGCAGCGTAGCCTATACCGATACCTACAATTAATGCAATTATAATAGCTATAACGAGTTTGGTTGTTTCAGCCAAGATTTTTTCACCAGAAATTTATCACTATTCGGTAGAAAGTTATTCTTGTAATCCTAATAAGCTTATCTGTACTCGAAACCATAGATAACAGCAAATGAGCAGCCACCAGATGTGTTGCTTTCCCTGCTATGTAAATACTATCTCAATATACCTCGCTTCTACATCCTCTATTGAGGCTCCAATACCTCCTACAAGGATTTCTTCACCATCCTTTGTTTCGAGAGTAAAGTTTCTAATAAACTCATCAGCCCTCACTTTACTTACATATCCTTCAACCTCAAACGGCTCATTTAATTTAACCTTACGTCCTCTCACCTTAACTCTAGCATTAAATCCTAGCTTCATACCGTCGCTTATTAGTGCTATTGAAAGCCAGTGATGAGTTAATTTATATGGTACATTAGGTGTAATGTTAAATTCTTTTATCCTTTTAGCAATCCGCCAATAACCATGATAGAATGTCTCATTCAATAGTAAGATCAGCTCCCATTCCCTGGTAAATAGAGTATATGTTTTACCGAACATTATCGCGTTAGAAGAGTCTACTTCGAGAGCATCTATGATACCCGTAGGTAGGACTCTAACGTCAACGTTATTAAGGCTAATAAGTTTTTCAAGAGACCTTAAACCTGCAGGTTCAAATATTAATGTTACCGTGAAGACCGATGATTGGTTTCTTAGAAGTTTAGCATGTAGTGTATCTAGCAATTTATTAAAATGTGTTTCTGAAATAGCTGTAAACCCATCCATAGCCATGTTTCTTATCATACCCTTAGCCCTTTCAATACTCATTTTAAAACTCCTAGATAACCATATGAGAGGTCTTTCATAGCTTGTAGAACTATATAGCCTACTTAACTCTCCAATAATCTTCTCGTTTAACGTGAGTATGTTCTCAATATATCTTCTAACGTAGTAATTTAGGGCGATACTGGGGGGAATAGCCTTATATACTCTAGGCCTTCCGGGCTTAACTTCAACAAGCCCCTTAGTTGTTAGTGATTCCAAAACATCATATATTCTAGGCAAAGGTATACCAGCTTTTGAAGAAATTTTTGGAGCAGTAGATTCCCCCAAAGATAGTAACGCAAGATATGCTTTTCCTTCATAGCTCTTTAACCCTATAAACTCTAGAAACTCCAAAATCTCGTTATACTTACCATCCATGTTAGGCACCAAATATACACTTATAGGTAATAAATTAGATAGTTCTAAATAAACCTCCCTCCTACATTTTATCAAAACAGCTTCCAAGATACCATTACCTACTTTGAGCTAAGCACGCTACTTCAATGCAGGATCCTATGTTCAAAATAGCTTACAGCGTTTTAAATCACCCTAGACACATACTTGTATATGGTAAGTAGGAAATCATAGTGAATTGTGTTGAAAATCGAGCATATAAGGCAGAAACTCAAGGAAATAGTTAAATCTCAGAGTACTTTGCAAAAACTCCTACTTTCTGAGAAAAGGAAAAGAAATCTAAACACCGAGGATCTTGTTTTCGTAAGTACCTCCATTATTGCCAGTTACTGGTGGTGCCCAGTAAAGGCATATATTCTTAGTAAGCTTAACGAGCTGGAACATTTCAAACTATATTTATACGACATAGCAATGTACTCTTATGAACTAGGCTATATACGCAGCATACCAGAAAACGTCGAGAGAATCTTGAATATAGGCAATAATTTAACCTTAGAAGACATGGAGAAAATTCTTGAAAGAAGAATAAAGCTAAGCAAAGAGAAAACAGTTTTGTGGTTTGAAAACGGTTGCAACATCACCATTATTGAAGATAAATTAGCAATAATTCAATATGGAAACTTAAAACTAGGATATATTAATCCGCTACTAGCTCCATCTATTAAAAAGTCTCTCGAGAATAAGATTAAAGAATTAAATGCTGTAGCTGTTGATTTTAACACTTTACCTTCAAAAGTTAGAGGTAAAATATTAGAGGTTATGATTAAGGAAAAATATCCTACAATAAGATGGTATTTTAAATGGAGGAAATACGTAGTTACAGTAGAACCCGACGGGCTAACTAAGGACTTTGTATATGAGTTTAAAACAACAAGGAACGTGGAAACCCTCGGTGGAATTTTGAAAATAGCTGAAACTCAAGCAGACATTTACGGGTTTTTCTTCCGTAGAAGTAGGAAGAGAGTACAAGTCTATATTTTAGAAGCAGAGAAGCTCATTACAATGGATAGTAAGGTAGATGAAAACAATGCTAAAGAAACGTTAAAACGTTTCTTGGAAGTAGAGAGAACTAAGAAACCTAAGAGTAAAGAGCTATGGAAGTGTAGAGTGTGTGAAGTAAAACACATATGCTCCTCAATTACTGCTGAATAGCTTTCTTCCTGCATCTACGATAAACGTCGGGTTTCTCAAGGTATTAGTGAAAAGCAGTTATCGGCAGACTTCTCTTAAGGAAAACAATATTTGCTTAATATCATTTATCGTCATACGTGATGAAGCTAGTATATGGTAGTATAACGTGTATCCTTCACGGACACTAATCCACATTTCAATTTTATATCTGAATATCCTGTAGTGTTTATCGGAGTATTCAAGAACAATGCCGACAACACGTGCATTGTTTATTTTGAACGAGAAAGATGTAATATTCCTTAGCTGCAACTCCCTCCTAATACTAAACCATAAAACATCGTACCCTTCAGTAGCAAAATTTACGTCGACAGAAGGTTCAACAGTATTTTCGAAATACACTATTCTACTTACATATAGGCCGCTAACATTAACTGGTAAGTATAATGTAAGATTTTCGGTTTTAATCTTTAAAAGGAGTTCCTCATAGCTTATCTCCTTATATTTTGGTACTGGTTTTTCTCTTTCCCAAACATGTTCGAATCCGAGAAACAAAGGGAACAATAGCACTAAGAGGGAGCAAATTGCTAAGAACATTAAATACTTGTCACGTATTCTCATAAAGGGCTCACCCGCTATACTCTTCAAATAAGCACTCTAAGCGGTATTAAATAGGGAATCATAAGATTTAAACTGTTTTAGAATTGGAATTGCTTTCGACCATAACATGTCTTCCTTTATGCGCTAAAATAATTTACTAAGAAGCAAACTATAATATATAAAGAGGGTAGGAGGAGGCAGGTTATTGTATGGCTCACGTTTTAATTACTATATTAATTGTTTTACTAATTAATGAAATTTGTAAGCTTAAAGGGTATGTAAACATATTAGATTACATTGCTCGTAGCGGCGAATATTGGTTTATAATAGTCATCATAGCATCGCTAGCAGTAGCTGCGGTTTTCGATGTATATATTTTGAGATCAATATCTGATATAAGGAGAAGATTATAGGCACGTGGGTGCTTAGTTATTAAGGATAAGATGATAATTAAGCATTATAAGGCAGCTTATGGTCTCTACATGCTCAGCTACTGTATGTTTCATTAACTATTTAGGTAAAACTGTTAAGCTTAAGTCTTAGAGAACTCTACCATTTTAGGTATGATGTATTCGAATCCTATAGCCATTATATGTGCTCCAGCGGCATTGGTTGTTTTTCTTAGTTCCTTTATTAACTCAGCAGAAATCCTTATACTCTCTTCTAAAACAGCCTCTTTACCTCTTTGCCTTCTAGCTTCTACAAGCCTCTTTTGAATTTCTCGAGGAATTTTTATTCCTCCAGGGCACTTTTCAATATACCACTTCACCATGCCTATAGACTTTATAGGACAGATACCCATTAGTACTGGGATGTTGAATTTTTTATCTCTTTAAGGAAGTTTTCGCTAGTTCTATGTCGAAAACGCATTGTGTATGAATAAAGTCCACTCCAAGCCTTAGTTTACGCTCTATTTTAAGCAACTCTAATTCTAATGGCTCGGCATTGGGGTTTCCAGCTATCCCCACATTAAACCTGACTTCGCCTTCAACCCTATTTCCTGCTAAATAAACTCCTTCATCAACCATTCTCCTTACCAGGTAAAATAGTGTTGCAGAGTCTAAGTCGAAAATGGGTTTTTGTCTCAGGATCATCTAGTGTAACATAGTCGCCTGTCATAACTAAGATGTTCTTAATACCTAATGCTGCAGTTGCTAAAAGATCTAATGTTAAAGCTAATCTATTATGGTCTCTACAAGTTAGTTGATACACCGTTTCTATACCTGCGTCTCTCTGGATAGCATATGATGGAATTAGTGGGTTCATATGAGCACAAGCTTCAGAATTATCAGTTATGTTTATTGCCGCTACATAGCCTTTTAACCTCCTAGCCTTCTCAATTATCCCTTCCAAGTTAGATGTTTTCCCGGCTTCTATTTCAGCGGTGTAAACGAATTTTCCACTTAGAAGTGCTTTCATAAGTTCACTATAAACCTCCACTATTTTCACTCAACCCTCAAAGTACGTGGACTTAAAGATACTCTGTAATCACGTGGAGAACGAAGTTTTACGAATAAGTCAGGTCTTCCCTGTAATTAATTTAAGTCTATTATAGATAAGATACCAAGCACAGTTTCTCTTGGAATCTACTTCGCATTTACCATTGCTCATACCCCTGGTTAAGTAAACCTTTTGCACATCTAGTTATAGGGCAAACTCCTCCCGTTTCGTAAAGTATGTATTCATCACATGCTCTACGGAGTTCGCTAAACTCACCCAGCTCTTTAGTACGCATCCCTATGAATAAAGTGTCACGCATCACGAGGAGCTTAGGCGAGCTTACCTCCAGAGCTGTAACCTCCTTAAGGTAGGGCCTCAGGGAAAGCGCCCTCCTAAGGTGGACTTCGAGCTCCCTGGCCTTATTATTTTAGGAGAAAAAGGAGCTAAGCTAAGCCGGCCCTCTTGAGGAGACTAGGCATTATCTCCTCAAAGCCGACGGCCATCATATGTATCCCGGCGACACCCGGCGTCTTCTTGATCTCCTTGCAGAGTTCACCGAATATCTCTAGGTTCTCCTCCCTGAAGGCCTCCTTACCTCTCTCCCTAGCCTTCCTGAGCCTTTCCTGCATCTCTTCAGGTACCTTTATCCCGGGGACGAACTTCACCATCCACTCCATCATCTTAAGGCTCTTGAAAGGCGTGACGCCAACGAGCACTGGGAGCTTAATGCCTATCGATCTAGCCTCATCAAGGAACTTCTTCAGCACCTCGATGTCGTAGACGCATTGGGTCTGAATGAATTCAGCCCCGACTTTCTGCTTCCTCAGCACCTTGTAGAGCTCCGGTTCGAGAGGTTCAGCATTGGGGTTGGCAGCTATTCCGACATGCAGCTTCGGCGGGTGGTCTATCTTGTTCCCGGCTATGTCCTCGCCCTTGTCGACGATCTTCCTAATCAGCCACACTAGCTGGGTGCTGTCAATGTCGTAGACGGGCTTAGCCTGCGGGTTATCGCCGACCGAGATAAAGTCGCCTGAGAGAGCTAGCACGTTCTTTATCCCGAGTAGGCCAGCGGCGAGCAAGTCTGAGGTTATCGCTAGCCTGTTCCTGTCCCTGACGGTTATCTGGTAAATGGTCTCGAGGCCTACCTCCTTCTCGATGTAGTAGCAAGTGGTCAGCGTGTTAAGATATGCGAATGCGGTCGGATTGTCCGTGACGTTCACGGCCACCACATAGTCCTTAATCGTCCTGCAGGCCTCTAGGACCTTGTCAACCCTGGTGGTTTTCACGGGCTCAACCTCGCCCGTAATGACAAACTCGCCGTCCTTGAGCTTCTTCATCAGCTCGCTATAGGTCTCCTTGGGAGGCCACCTCTCCCCTGGTATCCAGACTTCCCCCTCCTCGGCCTTGGTCTCCTTCCTCTCCTTCCACACCAGCTCCCTAGGGCCGCTGGCAAACCACTTCCTGTGGTCCTTTGGGGGCCTGAACTTGAGGAAGAGGTCTAACCTCCCCTGCTCCTTCAAGGCGTTAAATATCTTGATCCAAGCGCAGTCTTTGACCCAGCCCCCTACCTCGCACTTCCCGTTGGCGTACCCACCGCACGGCCCGTTGAGTAAGCCCTTGGCGCACTGAGTCAGCGGGCACACCCCCCCGGTCTCGAAGAGGATGCAGTCGCCGCAAGCTCTACACCTCTCATAGAACCTCCCTATCCTCTCTATCTTGCCCATGAACAGCGTGTTGAGTGCTGGTACAACGAGCTTACCGGTGAACTCAGCGACTGTCTGTACCCCGTTGCCACAGGCCATGACCAAGATCGCTTGAGCAGCCTCGATCGCCTCCTTGAACTTCTTCAGGTCCCTCCTGAGGATCCTCTTGTCGCACGTCGTCTTAGGGACAGCAGTGCCTGTGACTTCCTTGCCTAGCCCCTTCAGCTTCTCCTTCATCTCCTTGACTTGATCCTCACCCCCAGTCTGACATAGGGTTGCGCACTCACCGCAGCCGATGATGAACACCTTGTTGAACTTTTCCAGCATGGATTTGATCTTGTCAAACGGTTTTTGCTCGGTAATTATCATTTCGATGTCACCCCGTTAAATTTAGCCTAGAAAGCAAAAATAACCTTAACTCCTATCTCAGGTCAGCTCGACCCTCTCTTAAAGCCTCTCTAAGCTCCCTTTTTGGCCAGTTCTATTCCCTACGATCCCTTGGGGTAATGTTACGCTAATTTACTCAATACCTCCAACCTATTCATATGAGACATAATGGGGCAACTGCCTCGAAGTGATCTAAAGGTTGACTAGGAATGGAGGAAGGGCCAATATCTCCGATATAGCTGCGATATCCAACGTTAAGCCACCGTTGGTAACTGAGAAGACCTAAAAGATAGCTAACAACCTCCTCTCAAAAGGTTAGAAATAGTGGTTAGAGCGTACGATCCATACATATCTTGTGCCACACACTTAGTTAAATTTAGAATAGTTAGTTAAGAAGATTAAAAATATAGTTTTTATCCAGGATATTCCATTAACTTCTCTAAAGGTGTCATTTTAAGTGCTGGATGATCTACTTTCTTTAAATATTCTAGTAGCTCATCCATTGTTTTAGCAACGGTTTCATCAGCTATTTTGTCATATAAATCCGGTACACCCTCCTCTTCTCCCCGCTTTATAATGCCCTCTTTAAGCTCCTCCTTAAGCGATTTAGGCATCCATACGACTCTCTTGATGCCGCCATCTGCTTTAAAGAACTTACGTGAAACTATGTACTTCTTACACATACCTACTGTTCCAGGGGCTTGCTTACCTCCACCTATCATTCCTGCGAGAGTGCTGAATCTGAGGCCTATCGGGTTTTCTCCAGTATACTCTCTAGGAATTATTATGAAGCCGTTTGCTTCAAATGAAGCTACAAGAACACATTCGAAACACCCACAGCTAGTTACCGGGTATGTTAATGCGCTGTATAGGTGGTACCTCTTTGTTGCATGGTGTGAAGCTTCATAGACAAACTTGTTTACACCCTCCCATTCTCCTTTAACAGGGTCTAAGCACTTCCCCTTAGGTACTGGTTGATTTGGCCCCTCAGGTTGTAGTTCATGGCTAGCTTTAGCGTCTAGGTATGTTACTGCACCACATAAGCCTGGTCTTTCAGGTGTTATGATGCATACGTGGTTAGGTGCAAAGGACTGGCATAGTGTACAAGAGTAGAATACGTCGACGCTTTCATCCGTTATAGCTGCTATTCTCCTATCTCTTTCAGCATAGAATTTCCTTGCTTCTTCGCGGGCCTTAAGCACCTCGTCTCTATCTGTGATAAGCTTTACCTGAACCTTATCAACTATTGCTGAAAAGTCTTTCTTAATCATGGTGTATAAGATTACTCCGAAATGCCTTATCTTAAAGCCCTTCCTATATCCTTCCTTACTTATCCTAATCCAGCATATGTCCCTACTACCTATATGCCATGTGTCTTCACCGTAGTTTATGTATTCATGAATCCTTCTCTCAATTATTGGCTCATACTCTTTCTTCATTTTCTTTCCAGCAACGTAAACCACGATTCCTAATGGATGGGCTTTACCTTCCTCCATTTCATCTATTTCAGGGCCTATAACCTCTATTTTACCATCTTTTACTTCTTCAAGGGGCTTCATTACGGCAAGTTCGAAAGCTGGTGAACGTCCTCCACCAAACTCAACATACATGTCATGTTTTCTTATAGCTTTACCTTCAAATACAGGCCCGTATGCTATAGGTATTTCGAGTTTTAGAGGCTTAATTTTTATACCGCGGAGTTCACAGCCTTTCGAAACAGCTTCCTCGGGTTTAACAGGTATTAGGGCTTCAGGAATTTCTGGAACAGGCTGATCCGTTAGAACAGGGAGGCCTATAGCTATAACTCCGGCGCCTGCTGCGACTGTTAAGTCGTCCAGGGGGCCGAGGGCTATGACGAATGCTGGAACTCTTTCCTTAATGTACTTCCTTATTTTCTCAATATCTCCTGGCTTCAAACCTCCAAATATTGTTGGCGCTCTTAAAGCTACGTTGGCAGCGTGTACAGCTGAGGTTACAGTATCACCTAAGGGTATGAGGTTATATTCTGCTCCAACCCTGACACCTGCTTTTTCCATTTGCTCTATTACTGGGCCTATGAGTAGTCCTAGCATCCCTGGGCTCTGAATTTCTTTACCTATCTTACCTGCAATTTCGTCAGTTGAGGCTTTCCCCAGTACGACAACTATTCCAGGTATTTTCCCGCTTGCTAGTGAAACACCTAGCGCTCTTATTTGTGAATCGCTTAGAAAGCCAGTGTATGGAGGCTTATATGGTTTAGGTGTTCTAACGTATTTTATTGTTTCAATAATGTCTGCGAGAATTAGCGTAGCCAAACCCGCTTCTAAAGCGTTCTCTATGGTTAATTCTTTACCTAAATACATTTTGTTGAGAATAGGTTTTCTAAGAACTTTACTTTCAAGTTCATCAAGAACTTTAGGTACATCTCCAAGTTTCTCCAGTTTCTTCCCTGTAATAATATGGTAAGATGGTATATTGTATGCTGTATCGAGAACTTCAAGAGACGCATCTTTGCCGAGTTCTTTAATTGCTTCGCTAGTTATTTGCCTGGCGAGTTCAAGAGCTTTTTTAAAACCACTTAAAGCAAGTTTAGCTATAATAGTTATTTTCTCCGACATAGGGTAGTAACCTCCATTCTCTTACACTCAGACTACGATTTAAGAAGCTAGGCATTTAAGTATTTCTTAAAATATTTTCAGTGTCCAACATTATAGAAGATTTAAGTAGTTGAGATTTTCCTTAAAAACACTCTTAGTTCTGAAGAGTCTCTAGGACCTACTATGACATTCCAGCCCGTTAACTCCTCCAATTTCCCACTAATCTTAGCAGCTAACCCGGGTATTATTATTGTTCGATGTTTTACCTTTTCCTCAACCTTATATTCTTTCATTGCTTCAACTATTTTCTCAGCAGTAAACTTTCCTCCAGCAAAAGACGAAGCAACAGATAGTCCGCCAGTATCTACTACTAGAAGGTATGATGGTATTTTAGAAGCTTCAATATCGGACTTAACTGTGAAGTATGTTAAAGCGTAGTTCGATGTAACCAAGCATGGAGAATACTCGTTTACGTTACCTATAGCGTATAAGCCTGGCTTTACTTTCGGATGTATTCTGGGATCCCTAAATATTCCCTGTCTAAGTACTAGTAGGGGCAATATTCTCCATGGTTTGAAACTGTTCAAAACTATAATACTAGCGTATCTTATCATAAATGATGTTGCTACAGTTATCTCCCAGAAATCAGCTAGGTCGTCGGTTTCATTTATGGATAAGCTTGGGAAAACTATAGTGGGGTATCCATACTCTTTCTTCTTCCCTTCAATAGCTAAACGTCTCAGCAGCACCAGTTTCTCTAAGGTTTCTCTTAAATCCTTGAAGCCTACGTCTAAAACTAAGTCTTTAACGCCCATGTTATTCGCTTTTTTAACAAGCCCTGCTAGAATCTCCAAGTCCTCAGGCTCATATAGTCCTAAAGGACACTCGTACTCTATGGCTAATTTCGCCATAGAATCTAAGTTTTCCCTAGTAGCAGCGTATATTAGTGGCCTCTTAGATCCGCATATTTTAAGTGCTTTCTCAATGACTCTGGGATTAAAGCTACAGAGTATTATTGGGAGCGAAGTATTTTCTGAAGCTACCTTTGCAGCGTAGGCGAAGCGTTCAGGGCTGTCTGAACTTGCCTTTATCGCTATTAGGTCTGGTTTAAGAATTTCTTCTAGTCTTTCAAATCTAGTGTCCTCTATAGCGGCAATGCGTTTTTCTAATTCCTCTTTGCTAAGCATATCGCTAAGTGCAAAAGCTATTGCTGTTGGATTGTAGAACTTGTCCTCGTGCCTATGTAGTACTCTTTCTCCACCTATTTTAACGGCGTTTTCACCTACACCTATGGTTACAAGCTTTATTGGAGGAGCTAGGGCCTCGCTTAGTTTACGCTTCGCTTCTTCGCTTAAATACGGACATGCAAATACATTAGCTTTACCTGAAGCAACTTTAAATGCGAACGCTAAACATGTTGGGAAACCGCATTCGCCGCAGTTGGTTTTAGGTAGTAACATGTATATTTGCATAGGTGTAAGCTTAGCCAACTACATCACCTCCTTTAACCACTCATGAAACTCTTTCACACCTATTCTCCTACCCTGGAAAATATTGTTAATTGCACGTTTAACAAGGCTAACAGCTATAGGGTGCATCATCATTAAAACGTCTGCACCTGCGAGCATGTAAGTTATTCCAGTTACGGCCTCCCAAATAGGCCCCCTATATTCTCTAGGCCCTAGCGACGGGTCTTTAAGCCAAGCTTCTCTAGCACCCCAAGCGTTAGTTACTCCGACAAGTATAGGCATTTGAAGATCATTATCTCCTTGCAACCCTCCTAACCTTATTCTCTCAATAACTGTGAAGCTGTATTCGTGACCGTAGCCTAGTGAAGCCGCTGTAGGATCCATAACTATTCTGTTTCGGGGAAGACCCATGCTTAAAAGTAACCTGTTAAGATGTTTTGCTAAATTAACATCTACGGGGGTGAAAGCTACTACGTTGTGTCCGTAAATAAGTGCTGCTGCAGCTATTTCCTTATAGACGTCTAGGGTGGCTGATGATAGCAAGCATCTCTCTCCTTCAGCAACCTTAGCGACTTCCTCGAAAACTTTAGGGTCTTTTTTAGGATTACCTGAACCTCCTATTATTAAAGGTACTTTAACTGCTTGCAAAACCTCTTCTACTGTTTTAGCAGCCTCTTTAGGGCTCCTATCCAGCACATTGGGATCAGTACTTACTAAGTGCAAACTTACCATATCAGCTCCATACTTGTTAACGCATAGTCTAGCCCATTCAGCAGGGTCCTCTAAAACCTCAATGAAGGGTTCTTTTAAAACCCTAGGTAACGGTATTTTACAGTCAAAAACATCCATAGAAATCACTGGGGGATTAGGTATTTCACTTCTAGAACCAAATAAAGGCAGTTCGCTTTCCCCACCAACAACAACCACTTTGTCTCTACTTCCACCCTCAGACTTCGTAGCGCCTATTTTAACTTCAACTATTCTACCGGACCAGCGGCCCACAGGGAAAACACCATTATGCGGTATTTAATATGTGGGAGAAAAGCTTATCGGCAATTTTCTCTACAGCCCTATATGCTGGAGAATCATCAGGGATTTCAGTAAAAGGTTTACCCTCCAAATCTACTTTTTGAATATAGGGATCTTCAGGAATTAGCCCAAGTACTTCGAACCCGCGTTTTCTAAGCTCCTCCTCTACCCTGCCAGCGTTGATAGGAGTTACCCTATTACATACAGCATATACTTTGCGAACCTTCGTTTCCAATTCTTGAATAAGCTTCCTAATTCTTTCAGCAGTCAATATGCCTCTCGATGTTGGGTCAGTTATTATAATTAATGCGTCAACATCTCTAGTTGTTCTTCTACTCAAATGTTCAAGACCAGCCTCGGTATCCATTACAACAAAGTCGTATTCTCCGGTTATTCTATCTAAAATCATTCTCAGCAAGTGATTCACGTAGCAGTAGCATCCTGGTCCTTCAGGTCTTCCCATAGCGAGCATGTCGAAAAACTCTCCTTCATACATAATGTTTCGGATAAGATATTCGAAATATTGATCTTTAGGAATACCTGATGGAATTTCCTCCTTTCTATTTAAGAGTTCCTCTCTTAGGTCCCCTACAGTTTTGCTAAGTTTTACTCCAAGTACTCTGTCTAAGTTTTGATTAGGGTCAGCATCTACTACTAAAATCCTTGCTTTCCCGTTTGTTTTCCTCACTAAATACATTACAAGTAGTGCTGTAAGCATTGTTTTACCTGTTCCACCTTTGCCTGAAATAGCTACTGTAAATGTCACCGCCTAACCCCCCTACTTCTAACCCATAGCTCTCTAATCATTAACTCCCCTAAGGATTTTACTCTATTCCATAATTCTTCAACTGAAGAGTCATAAATGCTTTTGTTTAAGCAGTAAGTGTAGGTTCTAAGAAACTCAAGAAACTCTCCAAGTACTTGATTTTTCAAGATCCTTAACTCCCCTCTATTTAAGTCAACTTCACTTATCATAGCATTTTCTATGGTAACTACTTCATTTAATATGTTCACTAGTTTAAGCGTTTTTCCCTCATAAAATGCTTTCACCACATTTTCAGCAATAACGCACTTGCCCTCCTCTGCTAGAACCCTAAACTTACATTTACAACCCGCCATAACGTTTAACACCGTTAACTTAATAATTTCTCAAGCATTTTAAATTTTTAACAGTATACACTCCTAAGGAAAGTGGTATCTTTGAAAATCCTAGTCCTTTCCCAAGGGCTTTTCGGAGATAGAACAGCTAAAACAATTGCTCAAAAAGGTCCTTCCACATGGGAAGTTAAGCTGGTTCACGTGCCTAGAGTAGATTTCGAGCAAGCATTAGATGAGCCGGAAACAGTACATGTTGAAGGATTAGAGGAATGCGATTTACTTTTATCACTTTGCGAAGACCCTTCATCAATGCTCCTACTTCCAACAATAGCTAAAAGAACTAAAGCATCATCCATAATAGTAGCTATTGACCGTCCAAGGTGGAGTCCTGGACTAGGCTTAGAGGGGCAGGTAAAGGAGGAGCTTAGAAGAGAAAACATTACATGTGTTTTCGCAAGACCCCTATGCACACTCGAACCTGTAGGGGACAGGTATATTGACGAATTCACGAAATATTTTGGCAAACCAGAAGTAGAAATAGAAGTAGATAAAGGCAAAGTAGTATCGGCTACTGTGAAAAGAAGCGCACCATGCGGCTCAACATACTATGTAGCAGAGAAAATAGTAGGTATTGAAACAAAAGAACTAATTGTTAAAGCAGGATTACTCCTACACTATTACCCATGCCTAGCATCTATGGAATACGACCCCATATTAGGAGATACCTCGCTACACGTAGCAGGGCTTATATTGAAGAAAGCCGTATCTAAAGCTCTAAGAGAAGCTATTAGGAAGCAAAAACTACTTAAAACATAACCTCCACAACTTAGGTTCACATGCCCACTCTTCCACATAGCTATTGAGTATTTTGAGATTCCGTGTAGCCTAAATTCTACTCATTAAGACTACTTCGGAACCAAGTATTTTGGGCTCATATTTTTTCAATTATCTTTCATAAATTTTCTTATCTACATATAAGCGTAGCTTGTTAAAGCCTAGATCCCCAGCTATCTTAAAGATAACGTTTATTGTTAAAGGCAAATATTCAATGCTTCTTAACCAAAGTAGTAAATTAGCTACATCCCTATGTGACCATATGTTCTCCACTATGTAAGCAGCTTGGAGCTTAGGAACGTAACCCTCATTACGTATCGCCCTAGTTTTTTCTATAGCATAACTCCATCTGCTTTTAAGCCATGCGGTGAA
>Ga0190308_1000009_pt1 | contig 86728 bp, 85 predicted proteins | sample 48700756_MG_FD_165050 | JGI IMG/M metagenome (GOLD analysis project Ga0190308, IMG submission 165050) | Hydrothermal vent sediment bacterial communities from Southern Trench, Guaymas Basin, Mexico - 4870-07-5-6_MG | ecosystem: Environmental > Aquatic > Marine > Hydrothermal vents > Sediment ...
CTGGATCTCCTAGTCGATATATTAAGTGGAATTGTCCCTGGATGTTAAATAAAAAAATTTCGGGTGGAGGTTGTCTAATAAATCTCGGAGTTCACTACATAGATTTGATAAACTATCTATTCCATAATAATATTGAAGTAGTTTATCCTCTTATCCTCAATAAGATATATGGACTTAACGTAGAGGACTATTCTCTATTAGTTCTTAAGACGGATAAAAAATATAGTGTAGTAGAGGTGGGCTATACTCCTTGTCATAAGGTTGAAGAATATTTCTCTATTATTGGTACTAATGGTAGAATTATTTTTTCTGATAAAAAATTGGTTAAATGTTTTGGTAAGAGGAGGGAAATACTTGATGTAAAAGAAGATGAATACTTTAAATTTATAGAAGAAACTATTGATAGATTTAAGAGAGGAGGTAAACCTATAGCAGATCTAGAAGATGCTGCAAAGGTATTGGAAATAGTTAATAAAGCCTATAATATGGCTGTTTTATCTTAGGTTAATCATGATACGCTTTACCCAGATTTTAGTTAGACAGTTTATACGAAAGAGATGCAAATTTTTATATAGATTGTAAAACAAAATATTAATCATGAAGCTTTATGTTTTGTTTGTAGGTAAGGGTACATGGGGGATTGGTTGGCCCTATATTGGGTATGATGAGGAAAAATTATGTAAATCGATTCTAAAGAGATTGGAGAAAACTTTTCCTCAAATAGAGTTTATTGGAGGTAAAATTGTTTCAAAATATGATTTAAAGGAGCTCTGGGAGATTAAGCAAGGTATAAGAGGTTCTGATGGGCTTTTAATCTATATTGTCGGAAACTATGGTACAAATCCCATGATTGATAGTATTGGGGTTGAGGCGATAAAAATAGGTAAGCCTACCATTCTAGCAAGCTATATGTATGGTGGAGACTGGGGATTTATAAGGATGTATGAAAGGATTAGAGGAAAAGGTTTTCCAGTACTTCCAATAGCTTCATCGAATTTTAATGATGTGGAGAAGGCAATAAGAATTATGGAGGGACTTTATAGAATGAGGGGGAAGAAAATATTAATATTTACATTCGATAAAGCTGAGATTGTTAGAAGTGAAGAGGATAATAAACGACTTCTTAGAGAATTATCTATGTTTAAGGAAAGACTTGGCGGAGCGGTGATGAAAGGATTTATGAAAATACTATCTAATAATAGGGTTAAAGTCGATGTTCATGGTATCGATCAAGCTATACAATGGAAGAGGGATGAAGATAAATATAGGGAGATCCTGAAAAAAATTTTTGGATTAGAAATGATTAGACTCAACCCAGAAAAGCTAAATGAATATTATGAGAAAATAGATGTTGAAGATGCTAAAAGAGTTGCTGAAAAATGGATTAAGGAGGCTGAGAAAATAGAGGTTTCGCATCAATCAATAGTGAATTCTGCAAGACTTTATCTAGCACTGAAGAAACTTATCAAAGATACTGGATGTGATGCAATCGGTATTGAATGCTGTCCAGTAATTCTTTCTGGAAAAATGCCAGTATATCCATGTATGGCTTTTTCAAAATTAAATGATGAAGGAATAATTGCTACATGTGAAGCCGATATGGATTCGGCCGTAACACTTTTCTTTGGAAAATATGTTATCAATAGACCTGGAATGATGGGTAATTATGCTCTCGACATACCGCATAATCGTATAACCTACCTTCACTGTACATCACCAACCAGGCTTCATGGATACAATAATCCTCCACTGAAATATTATATAACAACTCATGGGGAATCACATTTTCTAGGAGTATCACCAGTAATCAGATTCCCTAGTGGAGAAGATGTTACAACTATAAAGATAAGTGTTTTTCATAGAAAAATATGTATACGCTACGGTAAATCTCTAGGATTAATTGAGGATGAAAAGGCGTGTAGGGATAAACTGGCTGTAGAGACGAATGCAGTAAAAATTTTAGAAAAACATAATCAAGAAATATTTGGATGGCATAAAGTATCATTTTTAGGAGATTTTAGAGAGGAATTTAAAGCTGCAGCAAAATTACTTGGACTAGAAATAGTTGAGGAAACATAGTTATATTGTTAAGGGTACGATGATGCCTGAAGAATATCCAATAATACTTGAAAACGTCTCATTTTACTATAAAGATTCGAGAAAACCAGCTTTAAAAAATATTAACTTGAAGGTTCGACGAGGAGAAACTGTAGTTCTGGTTGGTAGAACGGGAGCCGGTAAAACTACAATGATCTATAGCATTGGTGGAATAATTCCAAATTACATTAAAGGTAGATTGAAGGGCGATGTCATTATAGATGGAATGAATACAAAGGAGTATAGTCTATATGAATTGGCACAGCATGTTGGAGTAGTTATGGAGGATCCTGAAGCACATATAGTGGCATTCACCGTCGAGGATGACGTTGCATTCGGCCCATGTAATCTAGGTCTTCTCAGAGAGGAGATATATAAGCGAATCGAATTCGCATTAGAGGCTACAAGATTAACTAATTTGAGGAAAAATAATCCATATAATTTATCTGGAGGGGAAAAGCAGAGCCTAGCTATTGCAGGAATACTGGCTATGAGACCAGATATCTTAGCTTTGGATGAACCTACATCGATGCTCGATCCGCTTGGTAGAGAGAGAATATATAATGTTTTGAGAAGTCTTAAAGAGAAATACGGTATAACTATGATTTTTTCAAGTCATGATACTGAAAGAATAGTGAGTCTAGCCGATAGAATTATTGTATTATATAAAGGTGAAATAATTTTAGAAGGCCATCCATCCAAGGTATTTCAAGAAGTCGATATTTTAGAGAAGGTTGGAGTACCTGTTCCAAGCGCTACAAAACTAGCTTATCTTCTCAGGAAAGATGGAATATGGAATAACCTACTACCATTAACGTTGGAGGAGATATATAATTTTCTTATGAAATATATTAATGTGAAGAGGTATTTTACAAAGCACTTGGAAAAACAGGTTAAGCCTAAATTTATTAAGCCTATTATTAAGATTAGAAATCTTATACATATGTATCCAAATAAGATCATGGCTTTAAGAGGGATAAATCTAGACATATATGAAGGTGAATTTGTAGCCCTAATCGGACAGAATGGTTCAGGTAAAACCACTCTCGCTAGACATATAGCTGGTCTCCTTAAACCCTCAAATAAAGATGCTGAAATAGTGGTTGACGGATTAAATATTATAAAGGCTAGGATGAGGGATATTATAAAAAAAGTTGGATATGTTTTCCAGATACCTGAGCATCAAATATTTCACTCCACAACTCGGGAGGAATTGGAATTTGGTCTCAGAAACCTAGGATTTCCTGAAAATGAAATTAAAAAACGTGTAGATGAGGTAGCAAGTCTTCTCGGTTTAAAGGGATATGAGAATGAATGGCCCCTTTCTCTCGATCGTGGAAAGAGGTTTCGCATAGTTTTAGGCTCAATTCTCGCAATAAGACCTAAAATAATCATCGTAGATGAGCCTACAACCGGTCAAGACTGGAATGATTCTAAATATATATGTGAAATACTGAGGAAAATTAATGCTGAAGGACATACGATTATCATGATTACACATGAAATGGATTTAGTAGCATCATATGCGACACGCGTAATAGCTTTATATAAAGGTCAAGTATTGCTCGACGGTAATCCAAGAAATGTTTTCACTAAATTAGATATTCTTAGAAAAACATGGATACAGCCTCCTCAAATTACACGGTTGGGTTTAAGACTTAAACTTCCATCCTGTTTTCTTACCATTGACGAGTTTTATGACTATTTGAGGGGATAGATATGGTTCTAATAGAATATGAGGCTAGAGATACAATAATCCATAGGTTGAACTCTCTATCCAAGCTAATATGGTTTAGTGGAATAATATTCCTCCTTACACTTTATCTTGAGCCACAGCCATTACTAATATTATTTATATTTGAACTATTTATAGGATATCTGGCAAAGATTCCGTGGCGTAAAATTTTAGCAAGAGCATGGTGGGCATTTATATTTTCAATAGCAAGTGGTTATTCTATCTCATTATGGGTTAACCAACCATCTCAATTCACAAATGTACCTAAAGAATTTGCATGTAAAGTATTGATTCAACTAACACCGGAGGGTACACCGCTATTAGGATATACAGCCATAACCTATGGAGGACTATTATGGGGAACGGCAGCTACACTAAAAATATCTATAGCGGTTATCGCAGCCTGTATACTATCATTCTCAACATCTATATCAGATATAATTTTCCTATGGAGCAGATTTCTACCATATAGATTATCATTTATAATCACAGCCGGAATGAGATTTTATCCAGTTATGGTCGATAAGACACAAGAAATTATAATAGCTGCAAAATCTAGGGGATGGGAGATATCATCAAGAAATCCTGTTAAAAGAGTTAAAAGTCTTTTTCCAATAGTCTTTCCAGCCATAAGAGAGGCTGTAGTCTTAGCTGAAAAAATGGCTCTAGCCGTTGAAGCCAGAGCATTTGGAGTTAAAAAACCAACAAATCTGAGACAGATCAGTTTTACCTACAGCGATTTCTTTTTCATTCTCTTCAATGTATTTATCACAGGCATACTTACATATATGTGGTGGTTCTATGGATTCGGTAGACTATAAGAAATACATTCTATTATCCATTATATTATTGATATCCACTATATTTAATTCAAACCAAAGTATACTATCTTATAGCTATATGAATAATAATAGGGAAATATTGCAGATATTATGCGTTGATATGGAGAATAAACCGCTAAATAAAGCAGAAGTAATTATTAAAGATCTTAATGGAAAAACTGTATATAATGGGACTACAAATTCAACTGGATGGATATATATAGAACTTCCAAAGGAAAAATATATTTTAAAAATACTATGGCTTAAAACACCAGTATATATGGGAAATATTTCTCTAACAAAACCTCTTATAGAGAAGATTCAATGTAAAGTATATCATTTAACAATAGCAATTAATCTACTATATATAATACCCGTTAGACATGCAAAAATAACAATTATAAATACAACGTCCAAGAAAACGGTTTACACATATATTGGAGAGATTAAGATACCATATAGATTATATATTCTTTCGGCCGAAAAAACTTTAAGGTTGCCAGCAGGCAACTATACAGTTATCGTAGAAATGTTAAATAGGCAGTCCCAAGAAATAAATCTAAATAAATCAATGAAAATAGTATTTCCATACATTGCGTCATTTGGTTCGCTTTTCATATTAATATGTATTATTATAGCTGTAATCTCCTGCATCTGCTTCTTAATCACGGGACATAAGCGCACAAAGGTTATTAAATCTAATCATTAATATCTAAAATAGGAGATATTATGAAAAAATATAAAATAAATTTATGGATTCCTAGAAGAATGGCTAGAATAGCTATATTTGGAGCATTAACAGGAGCATTTTCACTTATACCTATTCCAATAATGCCGGGTATGACTCTGGATCCTGTTATGCCAGCTTTTGCAGCAGTAGTTTATGGGGCATTTGAAGGATACTGGAGCTATGTAATCGGTCAATTAATCCGAGCATTAATACAAAATCCTGGAACACTAGTACGATGTCCATTGGGAATATTTATGGGGTCTCCATGTTCAATGATATTGGTTGCATGGGTTGTTAGGAAAGTAAGATATCCACTAAATTTATTTGCCGGAGTATTAAGTGGATTTCTCTTCCATGCATTCACAATTTTCCCCTATTGTGTCATCTATTATGGCTGGGAACTTACGCCAATAGTATATCCACTTCAACTCATTGGAGGACTAATAGTGGTTACAGTATGCTTCTTCATAGCATTCGGTGGATCGCTATACATCTGGAAACTACAGAAACAAAAATCATTTCCATGGAGATTTATTCCTCCAGAGGAACATTTTTCAGTAGCAAGTAAGAAACGTATTATTATAGCTACAATAGTTGCCATTATAACTACTTTAATTGCATATGGTATATGTTTTACTCCATATGTTTCAGCCGAAATTGCTGGTCCACCCGCCTCACCATTTCGTGCCTATCTAGATGCATGGGTTAGACATCCAATAACATTTGGATTAGGCTGGTTATTCTGGGAACTCTATAAACGTAATGCGGAATGGTTTAAACAAACAGAATGAATTTAAATCAATATACAGTGTATATAATTTACTATTAATAATATAACTTATAGCTATTTTATATCCCATCTCTGCTTATAGAGTGGATCCCAATAAGCCTTAAGTTGACAGCATTATCCTATTAATACAAAATATTAGAATTTCAGCTGCTTAGTTTTAGGCTTACTTGAATATTTTTCAATAATCTCTAGAAAATTGTCTCTGACAGGCTTATATATCTTTGCATAAAATTTTCTCTGACTTAGTAATGTATCTTTACTAAACTGTCTTAAATACTCTAATGCGGCATTCCAAGCCCTTTCATAATCAACTATAGATTCTATTCTTCTCACAATATTTCTCTCATAATCATCTGGTGTCTGTTCATCGCCACCAATAATAAACCAACCATTATCAGAGACAAAGGCACCCTCATCTCCAAAATAAATTAAAGTACCCTTATCACTCCTAATTTTAACGACCTCCTTCTCCCCTCTCCTAATAGGTCTAGAGGGAATCCTACTCCTACCATATTTCTTAGCCCAAGCATAAAAAATAGCTCTATTAAGACCGAAAGAATAGGCCCGCTTAATATCATGCGTAATTAAATAATATCTAGCAGCTTGAAGCAAAGCCATAACCTGAAACCTACCCAATCTACCCATAAATACACCAAGATAAATAAGAGGAGAAAGAAAAATAAAAGTTTTGTTTAAAATTAAGAGTATCGTCTTGATGTCATGGGTACTTTAACTGTCCTAAATATCCACTTACCCTTACTGATAACATTAAGGGGTATAGTCCATCTAAGCATTAGATCGCTCTCCATAAAACCTAAGAACTTATATTCATCAATAAAAATACTCATTTGCTGCCTTAAAATCCTATTGAAATAAATCTCCTCTTCACAAGGAAGACGCGCAGACCAAATTACAAGAGGGTCTTTTTCAGATAGGAATGTAGCTATACTATATGGAGATTGTGATATAGTGTTTGCAAATGCATATGCATCAACATAATTTCTAAAGACGAATTTATGCATTTTCACCAATATCTTTTTTACATCAAATAAAATTTTCACAACATTGTGATCCCAAATTCTTAATACATGGTTTCTGAAATGATAAGAGGCTAATTGTTGAGAAATGCCAAGCATTTCTCCTATTTTACTTATAGAGATGAAGAGGTTTTTCCTAAGCTTTGCCAATATAAAGAGATCAATATTATCTAACTTTATTTTCTCTCTTTGATTAGTTATACCTTCTATATTTCTCTTTTGATACTCATATTCATTATATAATCTATCCCAGTCTGTTGAAAGATCTTTTTTCTTCAGTATCGTTAACTTTGTCTTATCAGGTCTCCAATAATAGTCATGTAAATCAGTGTAGTATTCTATAGGCTTTGTAGGCAACGAATTGATGTATTCCTCAACATATTGTGCAGGAGGTACAGCGTATACCAATAAATAGTCATCAATCCCATTCGCAATATGAGATAGGCTTAAAGTATAAATATATTCATTTTTCTCGAATCTCTCTATTATCCTACGTTTATATGGTAGAATGACTATAGTAGGTTTTAATCCCATCTTTACAAAGTCTGGTTTAAAATAGAATAAGACTGCCTTGTTAAAGTAGAGTTGCTTAATTTTCCTAGATATGTATGGTAAGGAATACCCTGTTTTATCAGCTATCTCCTTTAACGTTAGCGCCTTCGGAATAGCCTTTATAATTTTATATTCTGAAAACGTTATTTTTGTCTTCATGCCAATCCCTTAGTTAATTTTTACAAAATATCTGTTAATTAATAATTATTATAAAATATATAAACTTTAGCTTTTAGAGAAGATCATTCAATAGTTGTTAGGGGCTGTAGGTTAGAGCTATATTGCACATACTATGCAATAATGAGAAATATATAGCCTAATCATACTGCTTGCTAAAACTCAAATAAGAGTGAAACATATTAGTAGAGTAATTGCTATTTATTGAATGGTCTCTTGAAGAATGAAATATTTTTATATAATGTCAAATAGAAAAACTTTAGATAAAATTTTGCTTAAATTAGAGGTTTTTCAATGTAATAGTTATTGCATAGATCTATATAGATTTATGAAAAGGGATCTGGGTCTGTTATAGGTTCTCCAGGTTTAGGGCCATCCGCTAGTACATTTACTGATAGTAGGGAGAATAATATTAATGTTAATAACATTATTACTTTAGGATTTGTTAATAATTTTTTAATTATAATTTTTTTCTCCATAATACCACCCATATTATATACGTTTATATTGTAGAATAATGTGGTATATAAATTTTTTGTATTAGAATAATACTTTTTAATAAAAATAGTTAAGTTTCACAAAAATTATATGTATCGTATTTCTTCTAGAAATCTGGTTAATGATTTTATGAATGGATGGTCTCTATTTATCATATATTTTGTTATTCCATTATATTCTTGTTTTAAAACTATGTTTAGACTGCATAGTTTCTCTAGATTTTTTTCTATATGATATGTTTCTGCATACTTATATATCATGTATTTTGTGGATGGATTCTCCTCTACTATAAGATATTTGAGGAGTCTGAGCATTCCAATGGATCCTCTAAATATTTCTTCAATAATATGTTTTCCCACCCCCTCCCCCCAACAAGCCTCCAATATATAAAAACCTCTCCTCCTATAAATTTATTTGATGAAATATGGATATCGGAGAATTGATGAATATACCAGGTGTTGGTAGAATAACTGTAAAAAAGCTTGTGGATGCAGGGTATTCTCCCAATCTATTACTGGTTACACCATATCATATAATTAGTAAGGATACTGGTATTAATGAAGAGAGAGTTATGACTATTGTAGAATATGTTAGGAGGATGAGGGATAAATTAAATGGATTCATGAACGCTAAGGAGTATATGGATATTAGGAAAAGTATTGAGAAAATTTCTACTGGATGTGAAAGTCTAGATAAATTATTGGATGGAGGTGTGGAGACAAACTCTATAACAGAATTTATTGGAGAATTCGGTGTAGGTAAGACTCAGATATGTCATCAGCTTGCAATAATGGTTCAATTATCAAGAAAGGATGGTGGATTAGATGGAAGAGCAGTATATATAGATTCTGAAGGTACCTTTAGGCCTGAGAGGATTGCTGAGATCGCTGAGAGAAGGGGTTTAAATGTAGAAAAAATTTTGGAGAATATAATTTATGCACGAGCATATAATAGTGATCATCAAATGCTTTTGATCAAAGAATTATTTAAAATGGTTGAAGAAGAGAGTGTAAGGCTTGTCATTATAGATAGTTTTATAACACATTTTAGATCAGAATATCCTGGACGTGAGTATCTTGCCTCGAGACAGCAGAAGTTAAATAAACATATGCATGATCTATTAAATCTAGCATTATTATATAATATTGCGGTGGTTATAACTAATCAGGTCGTCGCCAATCCAGATGTTTTTTCTGGAGATATGTTAAAGCCTACTGGAGGAAATGTTATCGCACATAGTTCTACATATAGAATTTGGATTAGAAAGGCTGGTGATAAGAGAATTGCAAGAATAATTGACAGTCCATATCATCCAGAAATAGAGTGTGTATTTAAGATTACAGAAAAAGGTATTGAAGACATTTAGTCTAATTTTTTAAGCGAATATTTAATCCAATCACATAGCTCTGGTCTTGGAGGAGGATATACAAATATAGTTACTCCAATTGCTCCATTATCTATCGCAGCTTTAAATCCTCTATACATCTCCTCTCTGCTCTCCATAAATCCTACGAGAATACCGGCAGATATTTTTACTCCCTCTTTTACTCCCTCTTTTACTGCAGTCCCAATCCAATCTACATTTTCGTTATAATATTTATGATATATCATTGGATTATATAGATCTAAACCCCATTTAGGCCATTCTTGAAAAACATATTTATATGCTAGAGATGGTGTGGCAAATACTGCTGCACTTATCTCAAGACTGGAATCAAAGTTTTTCACAGACTTATATACATTTTTAACTATGTCTGTTATTCTATCAGCCCTCCATTTAAACCATCTAGAATATTCTTCATCACTATAGTCGAGTTTAATCGGATCTATTCCCCTCTCATCCATATATTTTTCTCTACATACATTACAATAGCAGAAATCATATTGCGGTAATATTTTATCCTCTAAAGGTACACCTTCATATCTACTTCTAATACCTCTTGGTAAAAGTATGTCTGGAAGCCTTATGTAATCAAAATGTAGGCCATCTACATCATAGTTTTCGGCGATCTCCAGAAAGTGTTGTGTGAGAAAGGTTTTTACCTCATCTCTTGAAGGACAAAGCCATTTATAATAAGGTACATAGGGTGGATTATCAATGCAGCTTATACCTAACTTGTTTACAACGTACAAATCTCTATGTTTCTCGATAAACTCATTATTTGGGAGGTTTAGAGAGACTATCCATGTATAAATCTTTATTCCAAGCCTTCTACAAATCCCAATATATTCTTTGAGAGGGTCTTTTCCTCTAAACTCCTCAATCTGTGGCTTAACCTTGCTTGGAAAAATTGCACCAGAACCCTGGGAAACAATTACATATGTTTCATCAATACCTATATCTAAAAGTTTCTCCAAATATTTTTCCATATTTTCTCTATATATTCTCGGTAAACTTACCCATGCCGCTTTTCTCAAAGATGCCACCAACTATTTTATAGATAGATATTTAATATAGATTGCTATATACAATAGAAGGTGTAGGGAATTGAAATACGAGATAAAATATAGGCCCTCATATTCAATGCTTGTAGTATATCTGGATCAAGATGAATCCATAATGGCTGAGGCAGGGGCAATGAGTTATATGACACCCAACATTGAGATAAGGACTAGGATGAGGCAGAGAAGTATTTGGTCTGCATTAAAACTATCTGTAATCGGCGCTCAAAGCTTCTTTGTAAATGAATATATTGCTAGAAATGGTCCGGGAGAAATAGGATTAGTAGCTGCACCTATAGGTGATGTTACAGTTCTAAAAGTTTCACCTGGAAGAGGATATATTATTCAGAAAGCATCATATATAGCATCTACCCCAAATATAAGTTTAGATATAAAGTGGCAGGGCTTTACTAAGGGGCTTTTTGGACAGGGATTATTTATGATTAAAGCTGAAGGTGAGGGCGATCTATTTATAAACACCTTTGGAGCTATAGATAGACATGACCTACTTCCAGGAGAAAAATTGATTGTAGATAACTTTCATTTAGTGGCTTTCTCAAGTTCATGTAACTATGTTGTTAGAAGGATAGGAGGGTTAAAGGAACTATTTCTAAGTGGAGAGGGATTGGTCGTAGAGATAACTGGTCCAGGAGAAGTATATCTTCAGACAAAGAATTTAAGTGAGTTTGTAAATTGGTTGTGGACATTATTAGAGCCTATGGTTGAATCTAAGGCTAGATGAACCCGGGGGATCTTAGTTGAAAATTCGATTAATATTACTAATTTTTTTATCATTAATGTTTTTATCCTCATTTTCTTCTCTCCCTAATATATCGATTTCACCCTATATTGTTGATGCTAGTTTTAGCGAAATATATGGTGGAGACGAATTTATAGTAGATATGAATAACATAAGTAGAAATTCTAGTGGACTAATATTTAGGGAGAGATTTGATTATCTAAATAAGGCAATATGGCATCCTATTTCAGGTAGCTGGAAAACTGTGGGATATTTATATACAGATGGATTACAGGATGAATGGAGTATAATTTTATTAAACATTTCTCTGGGCTACGGTATATATGAGTTTAAAATATATTCTAGAGAAAATGTGATGATTGGAGGAAGTATGGTGTCTAAAAACATTTCTTCAGAACCTTTACGTGATAAGGATAATGCTTTCAGTATTATAGCCAGCATTGGTTCATGTTTCTTCTACAATCCTCCCCCTGAAAGCATCTCAGATATAGTTCCACCTAAAGATCAGTGGATTATATTTAGAATAAAATATTATAGAGATTTATTTAATAAATCAAGATATTGTGCCTATACATATATTATAGATAATTGGAGGACAATTGTAAAGAACCAATTAACTTTAGATAATGGAGGACTGCTTAGATTCTTGACGTATGGTTTAGGTGAGGCAAGGTTTGATGAACTCCTAGTATATAGGTCTACTTCTATAAAATTTTATGGGCTAGTTGAAGGTGCAGTTATACAGTTATATGATGAAAATGGTAATTTAGCTATATCATGTATGGCTAATTCAAGTATAGTTGAGATAGATCTTGCCAAATACTTATTTCCACTCCATAACTGGAGAATTAAAGTAATTTTTCCACCCTATATTCAATACAGTTTTAATGGAAACATGTTTTATGATGGAATAAATTCAACAATACATATTTCTGATAGAAGATCTCTCTTAGCAATATATTCTGGAGAGATAAATATATCGGGTCCATACAATATTTCGTGGATTATTCCTAGAGATGCATCTATAATAAATCTCACAATAGCTAGTGATGGGGAGAGACATGTATATCTAAACTATGATACAATTCCCTTAAACTTTTTCAAGAAAATAGTTTTTAAAAATATAGATTCCTCTGGAGAACTATATCTATACACATATCTACCAAACATTGTTAAGAAACTCGATATATATGATGTCGATAGAGATATTCATAACCCACTTGATGTAAATCCAGGAGACCTCTTAGATATAAAAATATATGTTAGAAGTAATCTTACACAGCTTAAAAATGCAGATATGATTGTAAAGGTATTGAATAAATCTAACGACTCTTTAATCGATGAAATAATGGCTAAAACAGATGTAAATGGTATAGGGAATATAAGGATTAATGCCCCCTTATATAGCTTTAAACTAAAAATATATGTGAACTATACTTCAAGGTATATTAGACTTATAGGGTTTAATGAAACTTCATTTAAAATAAAATCATTTATATATTTGGAGGGTCCTCAAAGCATTCCTCCATTAAAATCATTTAAAATATATGTTCATTTATTTACATCTACATATGATATTTGTGGGAGAGAAATTATACTGCAGAAATGGAGTAATAATGGATGGATAAATATTACTAGTGGAGTTACAAACTGCAGTGGTATTGCTGAAATAAATATGGCTTTAGAGGAGACTGGTACACATGATTTCAGAGCAATATTTATTGGAGATGACCAGTATTCGTCTGCGGTAAGCTCAATAATTTCTATACATGTTTTGAAGAAAGTATTGTTGAATCTATCTGGACCATCTAATTATCCTAGAGGAAGAATGTTTACTTTAAATGTATATCTTTCATCAAATCATAGTCCAGTTTCAAATAAACTGGTTAGGCTTTATAGAAGTATTGATTTAACAAACTGGACTATGGTTGGCGAAAACACTACAGATTTAAATGGATATACATGTTTCAAAGTAATTGAAAATAATTCTGGGCTCTATTATTATAGGGCTATTTTTGATGGAGACGATGAATATAGTAGGGCTGAAAGCAATATTATTATAATAAACATTGTTTCAACACCAACATATGTTAAACTAATTTCTCCACTCTACACAAATGTTACTATAAGCTTTGTATTAAAAGCTAGGCTTACAGATGACTTAGATAATCCTATCATGGGAAAAGAGATATTATTTATGAAGAAGATTGGTGATACATGGATCAAAATTGGTAGAAATATAACTGATGAAAATGGTTATGCATATATTTATTTATATGAAAATTCTACTGGAGAATATTATTATAGAGCCGTATTTGAGGGAGATAGTCTTTATGGAAGATCTATTAGTAAGGAAAGAGCCATATCGATATACAGGTTGTCGATTAGAATTAAAGCATTTATAGATAAGCCTAAAATATATGTAGATGAACGATTTAGAATAACAGCTTTATTAAGCTATGTAAATAATACTGTTCTAAGAAACATGCCCGTTGAATTCTATGGTGTTGAAGATAAATTGATTGGAGTTAGCTATACAAATGATTCCGGACATGCATCTGCAACATATGTTATATCTTCTCCCGGAAACTTTACCCTAAAAATAGTTTTTGCTGGTGATAGTTTTAGGGATAAATGTGTTGTGAGGATAAATGTATCTATATATAGGATACCTACATTTTTAGTCTTGAGTGGACCTATACAAAGTATGGAGGATGAAGTATTTGTATTAAAATGCATTTTAAAGGATATTTTTGGGAAAAATATAAGTGGTAGAGAAATAGTTTTTGAAAGAAAGGTTGGTGATGAATGGAAGGTTATTGGTATAAATATTTCTATAAATGGTTTAGCTCAGCTCAATGTTGTTGAGAATGAGATGGGACAGTATAGTTATAGAGCTATATTTAGGGGGGACTATAAATATGAGAAGTCTATAAGTAATGAGATAAATGTTTCGATAAACATAGGATTTAAAAAACTATTATTTTTAATATTATTATTAATAGTATTAATAATTGTCTTATTTGGAATTATAGTCTGGAGAAGGAGGTCCCATGAATCTACTAAATCTTGATAGAAAGAGTATTGAAGAGATGCTTAAATCTGGCAGATTAGTTATAGCTATATATGGTTTAGGGTATGTTGGATTAGCTATAGCTACAGTATGGCTTAGAGCTGGTGGAAAGGTTATAGGAGTAGATATTGATGAAAAGAAAGTGGATAAAGTAAATAGTCTAGATCTAGATATAGGTGAGAAGGTCATTTATAATACTCTTCTAAAAGCTATTGAGGATGGAAGATTTTATGCAATTATAGATGGTGTGGAAGCTTCTAGGAAGAGTAATATAAAGATTATTACTGTACCAATATATTTGTCCGGGGATAGGAAACCCGTATTTAATGCAATAATAGATGTTTCTAAGAAAATTGGAAGAGGCTTAAAGAGGGGAGATATAGTTATAGTTGAATCATCTGTACCACCATACACGACAAGAAATATAGTGAAGCCGGTTCTCGAGGAAAGTAGTGGATTAAAGGCTGAAATAGATTTCGGCTTAGCATATAGTCCTGAAAGAATATACATTGGTAGGGCTGTAAAGGATATAGAGGAAAATTATCCAAAGATAGTTGGAGGTATCGGCGAAAAGAGCGCTGAGGTTGTGAAGATATTATATGAGGTATTTGTAAAGAAGGGTGTAATTTTATTGCCAGATACAGTTCATGCAGAATTTGAAAAACTTATTGAAGGAGTATATAGGGATGTAAATATAGCTTTAGCAAATGAAATTGCTGAAATCTGTAGAAATATTGGACTAGACTATGATCTTATAAGAATGGCTGCAAATAGTCAACCATTTTGTCATCTACATAAGCCAGGTGTAGGTGTTGGAGGATTCTGTATACCTCTCTACTCATATTTTATCATTAATACGGCTAAGAAGAATAGGATTGATCCACTTATAATTAAAACGGCTCGTAAAATCAATGAGAATATGCCTGAAAAAATAGTTAATTTAGTTGAGAAAATGGCTAAAGAACATGGGTTAAAAGATTTTAGGATAGCTATATTAGGTGTAGCATTTAGAGGAGGTATAGATGATACACGTCTATCGCCAGCTGTCGCGATAATTAAAAAACTTTATGAAAAGGGTTATAGAAATATGGCTGTAAATGATCCTTATGTGAAATACTGTGGTGAGCTAGAAAATCTTGGTTTAAAGATAGAGAGAAATATTGGAAAAGTTTTAAGAAATGCTGATATCATTTTGATTACAACAGATCATCCAGAATATTTTAGTTTATCTCTTAGAAAGGTATATAGTTTATCGGGAAAAGATTTTATAATTGTAATTGATGGAAAACATGTATTCAAAGATCTCAGTGAAAAGCCAAAGGGAATAAAATACATTGGTGTCGGCAAACCAGCTATATAGCTAAAGTAAGATATAAATATTACTACTTAATCATATAAAATGATGATTCTATAAAAACTTATTTTAGGTGATACTATGTCTGAGGAAGGTGAGAAAATATATATAGAGGCTGTTAGAGAGCTCAGGGACAGTGTTCCCAAAATAATTATCAATATCGGTGTAGCAATACTTATATGGGCATTCACAAAATACGTATTTGCACCAATATCTCGAGGGTTCCTATTATTCAATATACCTTTGCCACAATTGGTAAGTATTATAATGATCATAGCTGTTACAATACTTGTTGTAGGTATAGTAAAGGAGCTTAGAGATATTATTGATGCCTTAGCGGCATACGCTTCATATGAAATTGGCACAAGGAAGGGTGAAGTTGAGAAAGAGGAGTTAGAGAACTATAAGAGGGGATTTAGAGGAATATTCTATGTAATAATCGTCGCGCTATTATTCCTGCTATATAACGATTTCCTAAATCTGATTCACCCAGTACTTGCAGCGTTAACATTATTGATAATAGTGATATGGTCTGTATATACATTGATAAGTTCAGGCAGAGCATTTTCAAAGATAATTGAATACTATTCAAAGGCTTGGGCTGAGGAGCTAGAGAAAAGAGTTGCAAAGGAAGGCTAGGGGGTTTAATTGTACAAGAGCATTATTGCATCAATAATATTATTAATTTTTTCATTTTCTTTGCTAATTCTAATTTTCCGTCAAAATATATATATAATATATTGCCTCAACTATATATCAAAATTTATTAACATGGAGTTAGATCAACTTAAGTCTATAGCTCTACTCATAATATTTGGTATAACAATAATTTCGGCGTTCATTTTAATCAGAGGAACTGTAAATGCCATTATGAAAAAGGTGGTGTAATGTTTGTAGAGGATATTAGAGATATTTTAATTAATGTTAGCATAGCATTATTGGTCTGGCTTTTCACTATACTTATATTTATACCTCTATCAGAAATTATTAATGCTAAACCGTCTATAACAAATTTTATTTCACTCATAGGCTTGGTGGGGTTAATAAAACCACTTTATGATGGAACAATATCTGCGATAAGATTTTCGGAGAAGATGTCTCAAGTATATTTAAAAAGAGGTATGGAGAAAAAGGCCATAATGGCTAGAATCCTTATAGTAGAGATAATAGCTATATTAGATACAATAATATTAGCATCTCTTCTCTGGGGGATTTCACCAATATTAGGTGGAATAATAATTATATTTTATATATTTTTCACTACAATTTTTCTATTAATTAATTCTGAAAAAATATGTAAAATTTTTCTCAAATAACTTAAGATTTATATCTTATATAATTTCTAAATATATGGTGTAATTATGGCTAAACTTGCCATAAAGGGAGGTAAGCCGATAAGGACTAAACCTTTTCATGGATGGCCAGTATATGGTGAAGAAGAAGAGAAAGCATTGCTTGAAGTCCTTAGAAGTGGGCTATGGGGTATTGGTGGAAAGAAGAATGAAGAATTTGCAGAAAAATTTGCAGAATATCAGGGGGCAAGATATGGTGTTACATGTGCAAATGGAACTGTTGCAATAGAGATTTCTTTAAGAGCATTAGATATAGGTTTTGGCGATGAGGTGATTATCCCGGCATATACGTTTATGGCTACCGCACAGGCAGTACTATATGTAAATGCCTTCCCAAAGTTTGTTGACATAGATCCAGAAACGTATACTATTGATCCTAAAGAGATAGAGAAGGCGATTACAACGAAAACCAAGGCTATTATACCTGTACATGTTGGGGGTGCCCCGGCTAATATGGATGAGATCATGGAGATTGCTGAGAAACATGGTTTATATGTTATTGAGGATGCGGCGCAAGCTCATGGAGCCAGATGGGGTGATAAGGGTGTTGGAACTATAGGTGACTTCGGTACATTTAGTTTTCAGTCGAGTAAAAATATCACTGCAGGTGAGGGTGGAATGATACTTACAAATGATGAGGAGCTTGCAGAAAAAGCTTGGTCCTATATGAATTGCGGTAGAGTTAGAAAGGGGAAATGGTATGAGCATCGTATTTTAGGTGCAAATTATAGAATGACCGAATTTCAAGCTGCATTATTATTAGCCCAACTTAAAAGAGCTGATAAATTATTTAAGATTAGGGAGGAAAATGCAAGATATTTGAATAAAAGGTTAAGTGAGATTGAAGGGATAAATCCATTAAAATATCCACCAAAGGCTAGATCCGCATACCATATCTATATATTTAGATATGATAAAGATAAGTTTAGAAATCTTAGTAGAGAGAAATTTATTGAAGCCTTAAGAGCCGAGGGAATACCTGTAAGTCCCGGATATATACCTCTATATAAGATGCCTGCATTTTTAAACTATAAACTTCCATGTAATGGAGATAGTTTTAGTGAATACTGTTCTTCTCTACATCTACCTATAACTGAGAGAGCATGTTATGGGGAAGCTATATGGATAAAACAACAAGTTTTACTCGGGTCTAGAGAAGATATGGATGATATTGTTAATGCGATTATAAAGATTAGAGAAAATCTTTCAGAGCTAGTGTAGGAGACTGTTATGAAGATAGGTTTTAATAAAGTTGATATAACCCCTCCAGTTGGAATTAGATTAGGTGGATATGCACATAGATATGGAAGACCTTCAGAAAAAGTTCATGATCCACTATATGCTGGTGTAGTTATATTTGAAAGCGGAGAGAACATTGTGGCGATAATTTTTAGCGATCTGCTGGGAATAAATAAAACTTTTTCTAATAGGGTTAAAGATAGGATTTCAGGGAAAATTGGTATAAGAAGAGAAAATATAATGTTTACAACAATTCACAATCACTCTGCGCCCGAGACGATTATACCTATGTGGCCAAATACTTTTCCATATAGTAGGAAGGAAAAAAATGTTTTAGATAGGTGGATGAGAGAGATGGAGGATAAAATTGTAGATTCGGCTGAAAGGGCTTTTCAAAATTTGGATAAAGGTTATATTAAAATGGGTAAAGGAAGGGTTTTGGATATAAGCTATAATAGGAGTTTTAAAAATGGTGTAATCGACCCAGATTTAACATATCTTTATATATTTAGTGGTGGGGAGAGAATAGTTATATCGAACTTTGCATGTCATCCAGTATGTAATATAGATCTAGGGATATCTGCAGACTATCCGGGAAATTTTTCTCAAAAACTATTTAAAAGAGGAATTATAAATTTCTTTACAACTGGATGTACTGGAGATATAGATCCATTGAAAAAGGGTAGAGAATTTATAGAATATATGGGTAGCAGACTATTATCAACATTCTTCCATACAATAGAAAATGTTAGTGAATTAAAAAACAGTCAACTGAAGATATCTTCGAGAGAGATAGAATTGAAGTTTAGAGATCCACCAGACTTAGAGACAGCTGAAAAAAGGTTTAGGGAAATATATAAGAAATGTATTGATAAAATAGAGGAAGAAAAATGTTTTGTAGATCTTCTATATGCCGATGAAGAACTTGCCATAGCAAGAGAGAATAGGAGAAGTACAAAAACCTTGATACAGGGTTTTTCGATGGGAGGAGAATTCCTATTCATAACAATACCTGGAGAAATGTTTGCCGAGATAGGGTTGGAGTTTAAGAGAAGAAGCTATGAAAATGGATTTAAACATATAATTATTTCAAATTATTCAAATGACTACATAGGGTACATACCCATTCAAAGAGCCTTTCATCTAAATACCTATGAGACTAGACTGGCTAGATGGAGTAGAGTTACAGAAGATGCAGAAAAAATATTTCTAGATAAAATGACTAAATTAATGAATGACCTTAAACTCTAATTTATCCGATTTTCTCCATATTTTAACGTATTTTCCATAACTTCCTTCTATTAGTTTACATAGTTTTCTCTATTATGTTATATTGATCACACAATTTTCATTCCTTTCTAATATTTAAAGTAGAGGTAATTATATGTGTATAGCTTACATTATCAATGGAACTATAATATTGTTTTCATTTTTAATCACTTTAGGATACTGGGAATTATAAATGTTATTTAAATTGGAAAACTATATCTAAAGGAGTATAATACATATAATTGTTGGTGAGATTTTTGAATAATAAGCCAGCTATATTAGGCGGAGAACCTGTGAGAAGTAAGCCTCTAGGTAGATGGCCTATCATAGGGGATGAGGAGATAAATGCTGTAATAAGAGTTTTAAAAAGAGGTAAACTTTTCGCGTCAATGTATAGGGGAATAGAGGTTCCAGAGTTTGAAAAAGAGTTTGCGAAAATGATGAATGTGAAGCATGCTATTGCTGTAAGTTCTGGAACGGCGGCATTAGATATATGTGTAGCTGTAATTAACCCTAAGCCTGGAGATGAAATAATTACTACACCATATACATTTATAGCTTCAGCTACATGCGCCTTACATAATAATACTATACCGATTTTTGCTGACGTTGATTTAAGGACAAGAAATATTGATCCTGGAGATATTGAAAGAAAGATTTCGGATAAAACTAGAGCGATTATACCCGTACATTTAGCTGGACATCCAGCGGATATGGATGAGATCATGGAGATTGCTGAGAAACATGGTTTATATGTTATTGAGGATGCAGCACAAGCTCATCTAGCGGAATATAAAGGTAAAATTGTTGGAGGTATCGGCGATATGGCGATATTTAGCTTTCAAGAATCTAAGAACATGACTGCTGGAGAGGGAGGTATAATTACAACTAATGATGAGGAGCTCGCAGAAAAATGTTATTCTCTGAGAGAGCATGGTAGACTTAGAGATAAGCCATGGTATTTTCATAATGCACTGGGATGGAATTATAGGATGACTGAAATGCAGGCCGCAATTTTAAGAGAACAGCTTAAGAGACTTCCTAAAATAACTGAAGAACGTAGAAGAAATGCAGAATACTTAACAAGCATTTTAAAAGATATTGATGGTATATCTCCCGGATATGTTGCACCATATGTTAAACACGCTTATCATCTATATTTAATCGACTACTATCCGGAGAAAGTCGGGTTATCTAAGGAATTGTTTATAAAGGCTGTGAATGCCGAGGGAATACCGTTAACAGGAGGATATATGTGGCCTCTATATATGAATCCGGTATTCAGTGATCCTAAAAGTATGCCTATATGCCCATATAAATGTCCATTAATCGGTAGAGAGATAAAATATTTTAAGGGGTTATGTCCAAATGCTGAAAAACTTTGTTATGAAACTGGTCTATGGCTTCCAGGACATGTATTAAATGTTAGAAAGGAAGATTTAATAGATATAAAGAATGCTATAGAAAAGGTTATAAGTAACGCTGATGAAATTTCCCGAAAGCTAAGCGGGAAATCTGGGTGAAATATTGAACAAAAATCTATATATTTTTATTATATCGATCTTTTTCATACTTATTATCTCCTTAGTCTATATTGAATGGTTGAAAAAGATCGAGTTAGAATCACGGACATTTTATGCGAATAGTAATATGGGAAGGCTTAATGTGGAGATAAATACCGTTTTTGTGGGGAAAATTAGAAAGATTAACGAAACAGTTGTTGAAATAATTCCTGAACAAAGTAAGCGTCCAGATACCAAAGATGCATCATTAAGCTTTCTTTTACCCAAACAGGTAAGTAGACTTAGGCTTGCATTTAAAATAGATACTAAAAGAAATTTTACAGGATATTTAGTTGACTGGTTGCCTAGAATAAAGATAGGGGTGTTTAATAAGGGTGAAAATAGAAGTAATGCATATGTAATTTATGTTAATAGAAATAGTAGTTGGTATAATGTTAACATAGATCTAGTGAATAAAAATATTTCAGTAACTCCTAATCCACCTAGGATTGAGACAACGTTTTTCCAATTAACATATACTCCAGGGGGAGTGGAGTTTCATATTAGATGTTATGAGTTACCTCTAGATTCTAAAGTATATGTAAGGATAATTTATATACATACGATCTAAGTTAACCCAATAATCTTTCTCTTTAATTTTAAATAATATAGATAATTTTTATATGATACATCGGGAGGGACTCTGTGGTCTACATGTGGAATATATCCTCCCATTTCAATTAACGGTTTAAGTCTCTCTAATCCTTTATCAATATATTTTTTACCCTTAATTAATGCTATTTTATCTACACCTCCCATGAATAAAGCCTTTCTACCATATTTTTCTCTAAGATATACTGGATCTGAACCCGACATTATTTCGCATGGAAAGAAGCAATTTATCCCAGCTTTAAGCCATAATGGTACAAGTTTATCGATATTTCCATCGCTATCAACTATATGTATTTTTATTCCATTGGCTTCAAGGAAACTTGTTATACGTTTATAATATGGAACCATATATTTTTCAAAGAGTCTTGGAGATATTAATGGCCCATCTTTATAACACATATCTTCCCACCAATGTGAAAAATCTATCTTTATCTCCTTTACAGGCTTTTCGATAGCTTTCAATATCATTTTAACTCGAAACTCAAACATATCTTTGATCAATTCAGGATCTCTGTAAAATGTTTTACATAAATTTTCTAATCCCATCATATTTCTAGCCCAACCGAAAAATCCTCCAGCATCTATACCTAATGGATAGTCTCGATTCTCATATTTAGCTAAAAGTTCGTACCAATTTTCTGGATAACTAATATTATCTAGATCATATCTATCCTTAAACATATTCCATGTATCCCAATCCTTTACTGGAAAGTCAATATACCTGGGGATAGATGTACCTCTACCATCCTTAAACTTGAGCATAATTATCCCATTACTTTCTCTAACGATCATCTTTCTATCATTCTCCCATAAAACCTTCCTCTTAAATTCTTTAAAAGGTATATGATAGGGAACTTTATTCCAATACCAAGCCTCAAAGTTAAAATATATGTCAGCCTTATAGTTGTCATCAACCCATTTAGGTAGTCCTTCACCATGCCATCGCCTTAAAGTATCACTCCAATATCCAAACTCTACATCGGGTACATGGTCGACAGATTTATATTTAAAAACTCTTAGAAATCTTTCTCTCCTACTGAGACTTAGGCTTGGATCGATCATGTTATCACAATATTTTCGGTAATCCGATGAAAGATATTATTATTGATGCAAAATATATAAGTATAGCCATTAAAATTGCCTTGAAAAGCCCTATATCATATATTTTCATTAAAGCTATGATCCATATAATTATAGCTACAGGCGTTAGAAGAAAGGATATGCGATTTGCTACAGTAAATATAATAAATCCTATGAAAGCGGTTATAACGGCGGTACCAAATCCCTTTTTCTCGCCTAAAAGTTTTGAGACAATATATATTATAAGTGAACTTATAAGCCATCCGAATAAAAATATTATTAGATCAACTAACCCATACATATTTTATCCCAAATCATTTAATTATTAAATATTTTATATATTTTATTAACTTTAGTAGAGTATCGAATAAGATTTAAATTATCAATATGAATATTCAATAGCAGATAGATATAAATTATTTAGATGTGATTGAATTGAAGATATATTTTGTTACAGGTAATCGGAATAAGTTTAGGGAGGGGGCATCTATTTTAAAGAAATATGGAGTTGTATTAAAAATGTATAGGACTGATAAGGTTGAGATTCAGTCAAATAGTTTAAGACAAATCGTGAAATATGCTCTCCAAAGTCTTAATCTAGATAAACCATTTATAGTGGAAGATGCAGGTTTATTTATAAAATCTTTAAATGGTTTTCCGGGACCTTATTCAAAATATGTTTATAAAACTATTGGTTTAAATGGTATCTTAAAGCTAATGCAAAATATTTTGAATAGAGAAGCTTACTTTAAATCAGTTATAGGCTATTGTGAACCAAATGGATTGATAAAATTTTTCGAGGGAAGGGTTTACGGATATATTTCTTATAAAATTAGAGGTAAATATGGATTCGGCTATGATCCAATATTCATTCCAAGTGGTTTAGATAAAACTTTCGGTGAAATGCCGATGTATTTGAAGAATAAGTATTCTCATAGAAGTAGAGCGTTTAGAAAGCTTGGTAAATGGCTTAGGGATAGAAGTTAATATATTTATATTTATGTTAAGTAAAATATATTTATGCCAAATGATATTGTTATTAGATTCTATAGGAAGGGTGATGAGGAGGGTATTGTTAATGCGATTAATTCTTCATTCGGATCCTTTAGAGACTTTGGTTTAAATAAAGATATATGGTTAAACTATTCGCTTATAGATGAGGGGTTTAAGGAGGAGAATGCAGTTGTAGCCGAAGTTGATGGAAAAATCGTAGGTCATATACAGATTATTGATAGAGATTTAAGTATAGGAGATAATTTCTTTGTAAAGAATGGTGGTATTGCAAATGTATGTACTATGCCTGAATATAGGGGTAGAGGTATTGCATCTAGAATGATGGAGAAAGCCTTAGAGAAAATGATTGATGAGAAATATCTTATAAGTTCGTTATTTACAGGATATTTTGGAAATGCTCATCGAATATATCGTAGATACAGGTATGGAGATACATTTTTCTCCTATCAATTTTCAGCTAAGAGGGAGGAGATTGAGAAAATTTTGAAAAATATGAGAGATTTTCCATCTATAAGGGTAGAAAACTATGTTGAGGGATGTGAGGAAGATTTAATTAAAGTATATGAGAGGTGGGGTAAAGGTTATAGTGGAATTGTTAGGAGGAGTAGGAAGTATTGGATTAAAAAGTTTTTTGAGAGAGCGTCTTTTCACACATTTTTCTATCTACCCTTTGATTCAAGGGAGATATATATTGCATATGATGGTGAGAAAGTAGTTGGATATGGATATATATTGACAGGTCCTAGAAGACTAACTCCAGATAAGGGGAGAAAGTATATAACTGCATCTATAAGAGAAATTGTATATGATCCTCGGGATAAAAGATATTTATTGGCACTTCTGTATAGAATCCTTAATGATGTATATGAGATTGATAAGGTTAAAAATGTTGACGTACTCCTTCCACCATATCCTGAATATATCATTCCATTAAGAGGGTTTAAAATATTTATCGGTGATGGTGTATTTATGGTTAATATTTTAGACTTGATAGGGTTGCTTAGAAATATGACTACACTGTTTAATGAGAGGATTGGTGATTTAAACGAACCTTTATCTAATATAGATTTATCGATAAAATCTATTTATGGTGAGCTCACAATAAAATATGATGGAGATAAGGTTACTGTGAATAAGGGTATACTATCTGAAAATATATTTGAAATAGACTATCATTTAATGACTAAAATGATATTCGGGATAAAGACTTTTGGCGATGGAATATATGATGGAGATATATGTATAGTTAAATCTAATAGAAATATTGGTGAAATTATAGCGTTTATGGATACAATTTTCCCGGAAAATAAATTTCATATATGGAGTTCAGACCACTGGTAGATGGTTATGAAGATTAATATTGCATGGCTATATGCTATTACAAAATATGGTTATCCTCCAAGTATAGATAAGATTCTAAAGGTTTTTAATGATATAGCTGGACTTAAATTTAGGTATGTTGAGTTGGAGGGAGTAGGATATCATAATTTAGATGAAATATATGTGAATAAAAAGAATATATTAGAGCATGCAGAAACATTTGGACTGAAGATAATAAATTTCTGTCCGATTCTGCCAGATATCGTTAGTTTAGATATTGGAAGAAGGAATAAGGCTATAAAATACTTTGAGAAAGGAGTTTATCTTGCAAAATATTTTGGTGCAGATATGGTTCAGGTTGATAGCTTTACTCCGCCATTAGAATTTCTTGGAGAAATACCATATAGCAAGGCTATTTTATTTAATATTCCATTTAAAGTCAAAATTCCTATAGATTTTAAATGGAATATTTTTTGGAGAAATTTCATAGATACATTAAATACTCTAGCTAAAATATCCTATGAATATGGGTTAAAGCTTATTCTTGAACCTAGAGTAGGTGAAACGGTTAGTAATACAGATGCGATGTTGAGGCTAATAGACAATATCAGATATGATAATTTTGGAGCTGTATTAGATACAGGGCATTTATATGCGGCCAAGGAAATCCTACCTCTCTCAGTCGAAAAACTTGGAGATCGATTAATGTATATCCATGTATCAGATAATGATGGTAGAGATAATAGACATTTAGCTTTAGGCAGGGGTACGATTGACTGGGAAAATTTATTCCTAACATTAAAGAAAAATAATTATGATAGATATGTGGCAATAGATGTAGGTGGCACTGGATTTGAGGGAAATATAGATAAAGCAGTAGTTGAATCAAAAAATTATTTAATAAAGTTATTAAAGAAACTTGGAATAACCTATGAGATATAATATATTTTTATTGTTCATAATTCTTTTACCGCATTTTTATATAAATATTAACCCCCATATTCAGCCATATACTCTTTTCTTCGACCAGGATATGATAATAGAAAGCAATGTGACATATGTTTCCGAGAGGATTTTTATCACGGGAAATATTTTGGTTTAAAAATCGTAGAAAACTTATCTTAATTAATACAATAATATTTTTTAATAACAAGGATGTAGAGGGTTTTTCGCTTATAGTTGAGCCTAGTGGAAAGAATTATATTGTTTTCTGGAAAACCAGCGAATATTGGTTTTGTCTGGACGGCTGTAGAGGGAGAATATAATATTACTATTATAGCTGATGCACATAATGATGTAATTGAATCAAATGAGTTAAACAATATTTACACTATGCGAATTAAAGTCTCATATAAAAAGGATATTTTTAACATACTACATATAATATTACTTATTACCACGATAATCGTATTAATAATCATTATACTAAAGTTTTATCGAGACTAGTTTTCATAGCTTCGATTAACTTTTCTCCAATATCTTTAGGCGGAACAGTTATTCTTATATGATTTTTACATAAAGGCATATAGCTTACATCTTTAACTATAAATCCCCTTTTATAGAGCTTCTCAACGAGTTTTTTTGAATTCATATTTAAAACCTTCACTAATACAAAGTTTGCATCGGAGGGATATGGATATAAAACATCTATTTCCCTAAGCCTCTCAATAAACCATTTCTTAGTCTCTTTCATCTCTCTAATCCATGACATTATTTTATCCTCGTATGAGAGGATCTTTATAGCTATTTCAAGAGAGAGTGATGAAAATGAGACCGGTGAAGAATATTCTTTAAGCATATTTATGATTTTTTGGGATGAGGCTATATATCCTATTCTAATTCCAGCCAATCCCCATGCTTTTGAAAAGGTTCTTAAAATAATTAGGTTCTCATATTCTAATATATTTTTAATTAAACTATATCTACCATACTCTGCATACGCTTCATCAACTATTATTAATCCATCAAAGTTTTCAATTATATTTAAAACCTGATTTTTTCTAAACTGGTTTCCAGTCGGATTATTTGGAGATGCTAGAAGGATGGCGGAGGATTTCTTAGCTATATCTAAAACTTTTTCAGAATCTAAATTGAATAATGGAGCAGTGAGTAAAGCTGACTTAATTCTTACTCCAGAAGACCTAAAAACTTTACTATAGAATTCAAATGTTGGTTCAACAATTACAACATTTTTATTGAAGAAATATGAGGCAAATACATGTAAAAAGGGTTCTAATCCACCATATATAAGGATATTTTCCTCCTCCAATCCATATTTTTCTGCTATTTTTAAAGCCAGTCTTTTACCATAAAATTCTGGATATAATCTTACATCAACTTCTTTAGCGGCTTCCAAAACAACTTTTTTAATAAATTTCTCTGATACGAAAAGATTCTCATTTAAATGTAATCTATACATCTTAAACCCTATTTATCATTATTTAAACCGTTTATTTTCATAATATAAGTTCACTAATAGATAGTTAATAGATTATTAGAAAGTAAAAATAATTGATATTTATTTTTATTTCTCCTCCTTTCGCACAAATATAATATAGCTTAGAAGGAAGAATATTATTGGCACCACTACTAATATAGATATATTGACAGATGATTGAGATAGTGAATCAATAATACCAATACTTCTTTCACTCCGACCAGTTATTATAATACTTGTACTTAAAAGCCTTCGAGCTATTACATTAAAATGATAATTTAGGGAGAAGAAGTTTATACTTCTAACTACAGCCTGGTATCTGTTCCAATATTCTCTGAAAATTCTAAATCTCTGTTTAGGCTGTACTGCCATACCGGGATTTATTTGTGGTGGCGGACCAACTATGGAGTATGCTATAATGTTGGCCAATATAGGAAGTATTAATGTTAATCCGATCCACAGAGATATTGATGCTAAAGCACTGTGGGTAGTTTTCCTAAAATGTATTGAGAAAAATAGTGAAATAGAATAGTATGCTATTGAGAGTAGTATTGCAAATACGGCTATCAACAATATTCGAAGAATATCATCTAAACTAATGTTTATAAACGATGTAAACAAACCCATACTTATACTGGTAGCAGCAAGTATTGATAAAGATATTACGGTGATAAATGCTAAAATTTTCCCATTAACTATATCATCTCTATAAATTGGTTGTGATAATAGTATCTTTAATGTACCCCTTTCTCTTTCACCTGAAATGGCGTCAAACCCTATTACAACTCCAATCAAAGGTGCAATAAAACCTAGACTATTAAATAGGTTTGAGAATAAAAATATTATTGGTCTTCTTCCAATATTTTCACTACCCATTGTAAATATAAATGAGAGGCCGGCTATATAAAATATTATAAACAGAGATATTAGTGCGATAAAACGCTTACTTCTTAATACGTCGATGATTTCTTTCCTAGCTACAATTAAAATATTTTTCATGATTCAACCACCTTTCCAAAATGATGATATAAGAATAATTTTTCTAGAGAGGGCTTTATATATCTAATTTCTTCAACCAATATTTTATCAGACTTAATAATCTCATTTATCTCATCAATAACATCTTTCTTCGAATATATCCTAATATAACTATTTCTTCTTTCTACACGAATATGATCTTTATCCTTCATCCCCTTTATAAATAATTCTTCTCCCTCCCTAAATTTCAGCAAATAAACATGTCCATATTCTTCAATATATCTGTTTTTCAGATCTTCTATATATCCCTGACTCAACACTCTTCCATTTTTCATGATTATCGCATAATTACATATATCTCCAAGCTCATGTAATAGATGGGTACTTATCAAAACAGTCTTACCATTATTTACAAATTTTTTAATAAGATTTTTAAATCCGAGAGCTCCTTCAGGATCTATACCAGCAGTAGGTTCATCTAATATAAGTATATCAGGGTTTTTTAGTAATGCTTGTGCAATACCAAGTCTCTGTTTCATACCTCTTGAAAAACTCTTAACAGACATATGCATGTATTTCTTTAATCCAACTTCCTCCAATACCTCTTCAATTATATTCTTAATTTTTTCTTGGGGAATATGATTTAGTAAAGCTATATATTCAAGATTCTTATATGCAGTTAAATGATCATAGAATCCGAATCCCTCTGGAAGTAAACCAACTTTTTCTCTGATCTTAAAAGACTCCTTTACAATATCATATCCTAAAACTCTACCATTCCCACTTGTAGGTAGAATTAAGCCGACAAGCATTGATATAAGCGTTGTCTTACCTGCACCATTATGTCCAATTAATCCCGTAACAGTTTTCTCAGGAATTTTTAGATTAACATTATCTACAGCAGTAACCTTGCCATAGCGATCAGAGAATATTTTAGTTAAATTTTCGGTTTCAATAACTATATTCATATTATCACCTTCTACCATATTTGTGATAAAGAATTATAAGTAAAATAACAATACCTATTACAACAATATATCCAATATATGTCATTTCAGTTCTCTGCTTTAAAAATACATGTATAGATACCTTATCCCCATCTATCTCATTTGTAGTTACATATAGAGTTATATAATAGTCTCCGGGACTCATATCCGAGCTACTTTCAACAATTATATTAAATGTATATGTTTCTCCAGGCTTAAGACTTTCTAATATTTCTGGATCAAATGTTACATTCATATCGCTTGGAGATTTTATCAAAATAGGTCTTATCCCAGTCAATTCATTATATCCAGTATTTTTAATAGTTAGTTCAAATATAACTTCTTCTCCAATATATGTCTCTATGTAATAGTTTTCGGTGACATAGTCTATTTCATATTTACCTAAAACATTTATCTCTAAATTAATGGTATCCGAAGTATTTTGGGAGTATATTTGAAATTTAAAGCTAATAAGCACTGGATTAATATTATATGGCGTACGTACAGATAGAATTATATTTCTATATTCCCCTGCCTTCAAAAATATTCTTGAAATAATGTTGTCCTGTTCATCCTTTATAAAGTATTTAAAGTCCGCTGGAAGATCCGTTATTTTAAAGCTAACAACTGTATCCCTTGTACCAATATTAGAACACTTTAGTCTAAAGTTTGCTATACCTCCAGAATATACATCTATGCTTGGAACACTTGTTTCTATCGAGAGTATCGGCCTTCCCGTTTCAACATTCAACATAAGGTTTACATTATCTTTTATGAGAATATTTCTTGCTTCGACAGCAAAATAATATTTTCCGGGAACAGCGGTATCCGGTATCTGTATCTCCAGCTTTAATATTTCAGTCTTTTCTCCTGAAATAATTATGCTATTTACCTCCTCTCCATTTCTCAGTAATCTGTATATCCAATCCACGGTGCTTTCTATAGATAAATTGTATTCCATTTCTCTTTTCAGAGGATTATATAGTTGAATATTAAAATATATTGTTTCTCCAGGTTTTGCAGATCTATATAGAGTTGTGGATTTCAATATATCTTTCTCCTCAATAACTGAATTTATTGTAAGATTTTTTGTAACAACTACATTACTGCTTAAATTAAACATGAGACTTAAACACGTTTTTCCAAGAAATAAGGGGACGTTTATCTCCAATGTTAAGGATATTTCTTCATTCGGGGTTAATGATATACTTTGAACAGTTATACCAGAATACATTAGATTTATACTCCAGTCTTCAGAAGCATTTGTAGTGAAAAATATGTCTTCAACATCATAGCCGATATTTCTTAACTTAAGCTGTATACTTAATTTATCCCCAGGCTTTGCTATAATCGAGTTTATAGGTGTATATATTTGAATAGAATAGTTTAAGGTAATGTTTCCTAAATCTATAGTAGAATCAGCGGATACGAAGATGCTTTGAGAATATTTTTCATATCCCTCTTTTCTAAGCTTTACTGTATACGCTCCTGGAGATATGTCTGTGGAAAAATATCCTTCCTCATCAGAATAAATCTCCTTAACCATTTCATTATGATGATTATAGAATTGAATTGTCACATTTTCTACGCCATTTCCATGTATATCTAATATTCTTCCATAAACAGTTCCAGTCCATTGTGCACTAATATTTTGAATAAATATTATTGTCAATAGAATAAGGCATAGTAAAATAAGGTATCGTTTCATAATATTCACTTAAATGTAAAGATTATTAAGAAATCTATATATAGATTATGTACTTATAGTCTATATTAGGTTCATTTTTTCCTTAATAAAATTCTTCATAGACTCGTTATATTTATCATCGAAGTATACATGAAAACCTATAAATAGTGGTGTAATAGATATATTTTTTTCAATCCATAATACATGTACATCTGTATTTTTTTCAGTTTCTTCTAGAACTTCTCCATATATCCAGTAGTATGGCTTTCCTCTCGGGTCTTTTCTTTCGATGATTTTCTCAAGAAATCTTAATTTTGCAGGTTTTGTGAAAACGATCTCTGTATTCTCTCTAAGTATATCTGGAAAATTTACGTTAAGGACGTCGCATTTCTCAGGCAATCCATTTTCAATAACCCATTCTGTAATATTTCTAACATACCTCTTTAATATTCTACAATATTCCTTCATTTTTATAAGTCTAATTTCATCACTTATGGCTGTTGAAAAAGCTATTGCAGGTATGTTAAATAAAGCTGCCTGTATGGCTGCACCAATTGTACCTGAGGATAATATCACCTGTATACTAGTATTATCACCTAAATTTATTCCGGATGCGAGTAAGTCTATTTTCTTTACAATCTTAAACATTGCAAGATGAACTATATCTGAGGGGTTTCCACTAACAACATAGGCATATGTTCTCACAAACTTCTTTCTATTTACTCTTAAAGGTTTATGTAATGTTATGCTTAATCCAGTTGCACTCTTAGGAGATTCCGGTGCAAATAAATATATTTTTCCAAGACTATGAAGAGAATCATATAATAATCTATATCCATAACTATCTATTCCATCATCATTGGTAATAACTATATTTCTCATAAAAATACCTATTTTAAATCTATAATTACAGCCACATCAAATCCAGAATACCATTTCTTTATTTCATTTCTCCCATATTTTTCTTTAAATCTGTCTATGATTTCTCTGACGATATTTTTATCGAAGGAAGGTTTGGCTATAAAGCTTTCTACTAAATTATCAACTCTAATTTTTATAGAGGGATTTACAACAACATTTTTATACCAATTCGTTCTAGACCCATATACAGGTAATAAAAATATCCTGTTCTTTTCTAATATAAACCATACTGGTAATGTTATTTCTCTTCCACTTTTTCTTCCAATTACAGTTATCTCAATCTCACTTCTCTTTTTAAGTAATTCTATAAATTTTTTAGAGACTATATTTTTCACCTAATGGTTTTCTTTCCTTTAGTTTTTCTAATATCTTATCATATTCTTCGGGATTAAGAGGTAATTCTACAACTTTTCCTAAAAATCCAGACATAATTATTGCATTAACTACTTCTATTGAAATTTTACCTTCTTCACCAGATACTAATGGTTCCTTATCTTCTATAATAGCATTAGCAAAATCATATAGTATACCTTTATGTCCAGTATACTTTACTTCGATGTTTGATAAAGTCACCCATTCAGGTTCAGTCCTCTTAATCTTATTTTCAATCATATCTCTAAGCATAGGTGTTTTAACATATTTTGCTCCACTCGAATCCATTATAATAGCGCCTCGACTAAACCTTATATCTAAATGAAATATGCTTGGATGATCAAAACTCGAGAATTGCATTACTGCTTGAGAATTATTTTCAAGTAATGATACAGCGCTAGCTGTATCCTCGACCTCGATATTATGAAGCATATTATCCATCATAGAATATATCTTTACTGGTTTCTTACCTAAAAACCAGAAAAATAAATCTATATAATGTATTGCCTGATTTATCAATACACCTCCTCCTTCTCCCCACCAAGTCCCTCTCCATGCACCTTTCCCATAGTACCTTTGGTCACGATAACATGTATATAGGAGATTTCCTCTCAAGGGTTCTCCCATGCCATTTTTAATCAAGTCTTTTAAAACAATACTTTCTGGATCTATTCTATGTTGAAAGCATACGCCAAGCTTTACATTATGTTTCTTAGCTTTATTTATAAGTTTTTCAGCTTCCCCAACAGTGATTGTAATTGGTTTTTCCATCAACACATTTACATCATAATCAATTACATCTAATCCGATCTTCGCATGTAAAAAATGAGGCACACATATGCTTACGGCGTCTAATTTCTCTTTCTCAATCATCTCTCCATAATCTTTATACCAATGTACATTATATTCCTCTCCGATTTTCTTAGCGTAATCTACATTTATATCTGCGACAGCTATAAGCTCTATATTCTCTAACTCCTTTGCAGCTTTTACATGAGCTTTACCAACTCCACCTACACCTATAACTCCATATCTAATTGTAACCATATTATCACCAAGTTGAATATGAGGGACTAGAAATATAAACTTTATTAGACTATTTTTCCTCTACACCTAAATATGCCAGAATCGTATCTTTAGTTGTAAATATAGCATAATTTGTTATAAGAACTGGTAGATGTGCTGTACCGATATCCATTATTAGATACGGGTTATCTCTCACTTCTACAATCTCTACATCTCTACCTTTAACTTTTTTAACTATTTCCTCACAATCCTTATCTCCCTTTCTAATCAGCAGTATGGGTTTGTCAACCATGAAAATCACTAATATTAGTATAGTAATACCATAAATATGTTTTTTATGGTGAGAGGTCTGTGAAAATACTAGTAGAATACTTGGATAAGGTGAACATGAATATGCGTGAAAATGGCTTAGTCCACGCATAAAAAATTTTATTTTCATGATATGTTTAAGTTAAATCTATTTCTCTTATATTTCTTTATCTAAATATTTTATGAAGTAATCGGAGTGGAAGAATAAAAGTTAAGTAATATATAATGGATATATTCTATAGTGATACTATGAAGCCATCAGTATATTCTCTAATATTTAGGGACTATTCGTTTAAGAGGTGTATTGAAAAGCTTAGTGAAATAGGATATAATGTTATTGAGATAAGAGTTAGTGAAGATGGTATACATCTACCTATAGATGCTTCTGAGGAGCAGATAAATAGTTACAAAAAAATTTTAAATGAATATGGATTCGAGGTATCATGTCTAGCGGGATATAAAAAGCTTGGATATACGTGGGATAAAGCTGAAAATGAAATAAAGAGTATGATAAAGATTGGAGAGATGGCGGACAAGTTTGGGGCACCGGTATTTAGAATAAAGGTCGCTAAATATGATCTAAGTATAGGGTATGAGAGGATTAGAATGCTATTTAGATCTCAAGCAGTAAAACTGATGGAGGAGTTAAGGAGTAGGAGGATTAACTCGATTCCAGTAGTCGAGCAACATGGTGGAGAAGATATGGCCCATTCTACAGGTATATTAATAGATCTGTTTAGAGGCTTAGATCCAGATAGAATTGGAATAATGTTTGATCCAGGAAATGCCGTGAAAGTTGGATGGCTTCCAATAGAATTACAGATAGATATGATCCATAAATATATTAAACATGTACATGTAAAGAACTATGAATGGGATCCGAATAGACCTGGTGAGAGAATACCCTCACCTCTTCATAGAGGTATAGTTGACTGGGTAAAGATAATATCAATGTTAAAGAAAATAGGGTTTAAGGGATATCTATCTCTAGAAGATTTTAGAAAAATATCTCCAGAGGAAAGGGCTAGGGAAGCATTAGAATTCTTTAAAAAATATCTTTAAACATTTGATAAGTATAGGCCGAGTACAACTAGTATAAATCCGATTAAAATAAATACATTTATTTTTTCTCCTAACAATATTACCGATAGTATTAGCGATAATATTGGAACTAGGTATCCTATTATACTTAGCTTTGATGCTGGAAGTTTTTCTAGAGCATTAAACCATAATGTAAATCCTACTCCTGTAGGGAAGATACCTAAATATATCATTGCCCAAAATGTTTTCATCGAAATATTATAAATATCTTTCCAATAAAATATTACTAGTGGAGGTATAAGTATAACTGTACCAATAGTCATTGCGGCCAATGTAACTATAATTGGATTATATCTTTCCAATAATTTTTTACCATTTATAATGTATAGAGACCATAGTATTGCTGCAATTACGCAAAGGATGTCTCCGAATAAGTGTTTCGATGTAAATAGTTTAAAAATATTTTCACCTCTAGATAATATAGGGATTATTCCAATATATCCTATAATTATTCCAGCAATATTAATTGATTTTAATTTTTCTTTCAGAAATAGGTATGATAAAACTGCAATTATAAGTGGATTTGAATTCATTATTATAGAGGAGATTGATGCTGAAGTATACTTTATACCATAGAAGAGAATTGAGGACATGCCAGCTATCCCCGTTAACCCCTGAAAAACTATATTTTTATACTCGTCTAAATATATGTTTTTTAATTGACTAAGCATCTTTCTACGATATACATATATTAAAAGTATTATTGAAGCTATAAAGAATCTGAACATTGATAATAAGATGGGATTAGATTCATCTATAACTATTTTTACAACTATAAATACTGTGCTCCATGCAATTACCGAAAGTAAAGCATATATGTATTCGATTCCTATTTTCAATGGCATTCACTTAGGGATTGATGAATATGGAGAATATACTGTTACAAGGTTTATATGCATTACTCTCATCATTATCATCTAGTTTTACAGCGATATTTTTAAAAATAGGTGTCTCGGGTAAAGGTAATGCTATAATAATAAATCTGGTAAAAATTTTTATCGGAATGATTGGTCTCTTTATAATTACAACTATATATGGAGTAAATATTTCCATAAATTTTAATGAAATATTATTGTTAATCATAACGGCACTCTTAGGACCTGTTTTAGCTTGGTTTTTCTATATAAAATCTCTTGAAAGAGGGAGTATATCGATAGTTCATCCAATTGTAAATACGTATCCATTGTATGCAATGATTTTCAGCTATATTATTCTTGGTAGTCAAATATCCGTAAATGTTTTATTTGGTTTTCTATTAATTTTGTTTAGCATATATTTGATAAGTAGCGATGAGAATGGGGGGAGAATTGATAAAAAAATTATAATATATCCATGCATTACATCTATATGCTGGGGAATGACCTCTGTATTATTTAAAATATTACTGTTAAATAATATAGTCTTAAAAATAGCTTTTCTACGGTCATTTTTCTCATTTATAGCTATGGCATCAATAATATTAATATTTAGTAGAGAAAGTTTAAAGAAAATAGATGGAAAGTCTTTTCTGGTAGCATGTATGGCAGGTTTTTTCTCAGATATAGTTGGTATATTTTTCTGGTTTTCATCACTAGACCTGGGCTCAGTCGCAGTTACAACAACTATTTCTAGTAGTAGTCCAGTTTTTTCTTCTCTAATGTCATCAATCATTTTTAAATATAGAATTCCAATTAAAAGATGGATCGGAATATTCCTAACTATAATCGGGATTGCCATTATATATCTCTCTTAAACCTCTTTTATCTTTAAGCCATTTAATATATGCTTCCTCAAGATTTTTTGAAGGTATAATATATTGAGAAATATATTCTAAGTGTTCTTTAATCAGCTCATATATTTCCATTTCATCCATATCTCGCAGTGAGTATGTTCTTAAGAGGATATCTATAGGTCTATAATAATAGGGTTTTAAAACATATACTATTTTTGCACGCACATTTTTTCTTATCATTCTTCTATAGTAGTCCACAGCATTCATTCCAGTAATAATTGCACATTTACCATTTTCGGATAGAATTTTCTCAACATATTTTTTAACACTCTGTCTACCTAGCGACAATAGTTCCTCCAAAACATCTATCCATTCGTTTAGATCAATTCTTTTTCTGATGATATTTTTAATCGATAGAAATCCTATTTTCTCCCCTATTTCATTATAAATTTTTTCAAATATATCACTATATAGGAGTCGAAGCCTTATGTCTAAAAGCATATTAATATTTTCTCTTAAACATTTTAGAAATATCATTCTTGGATAGATTTTTTTATACATGTATCCGTAATATTGCTGTAAGATATTTTCTATAAAACTATATTTTTCTCCACCTAAAATATAGTTAAATATATGTTTTTTAAGAGAACGTGGATATGGTAGAAATATTGTATCGTATCTAGTTAATTCATTAATTTTATCGCAGAGTTTTCTCCAAGCATAGCTAATATCTGGTACAGCATATATAGTATATTTATTATATTTCATTCCTATAATTATTAATTCAAACTATATCAAATAATTTTCTCAAATAATAAGACCGTCCAAAATATTTAGGAGAAGGTGAACTTCTCCTAAAATTTATAGGCATAAATTAATATAAGTGAACTCCTCCTAAAAAGTTGAATAGCTTCTATAAAACCTTAATACATTCAAGTATAAAATATTTGATAAATCATGCCTAGGTCTAAGAAGAGGGTCTCTAAGAGAAACATAGTCCTGAAAATAGAGACTTACAACCGACTGGAGAAGTTTCTCCTAGAAGTCATAAAGAAGAAAGGTTCTCCAAGAGTTACATTCGACGAAGCCATTAACTTCTTGCTTAACGAGTATAAGAATAGGCATGAAAATGGTGAGATTAAGTTATACTCAAGTTAAAAATTTGAAGCAATACTTTATCATAAAGAAAATATATCCCTCGGGATTAATTTATATTGACAGTGATAGTGCCACTCTATATGGGTGTTAAAGGGGTGCCTAAACCATGAAAAATATAACTATCCGTATTCTTCGCATGAAAAGGGATACTGTCTTAACATTTCTAGCTTCCTTAAGCTTATACTTAGTGTTGGATAGAGCTTCACAACTATTGTTAAGCCATCTTAAACTTAATCTTTTAAAGAGCATTAATATCATTATTGTTAACTATCTTATTACCGCTGTATATCTGCTTCTCATAACAATCGTGGTCTTCCTTTTTTACTTAATTGGTAGAAGTGTGGATTTAAAAAGAAGGTTCCTTTCCTCTATTCTCTCGTTGATCCTAGGATCCTATATCGGAAGTTTAATTCAAGTTTTGATAACTTATGGAGGACCGTTAACCCTAGACATGATTATAATCGCATTCCTTAATATCTTCGTTCTAAAATACTTCTTCTTTATAGCATTTACAGGAATGGCTATAGGATATATTAAAGCTAAACAATGATAAAAAAGTTGAATTACCTTGTCTATTTCATAAGGATCTATTCCATCTTCTAGATCTTTAATATTTTCCCAAATCCTTTACTTTTATGAGATATTAAATATTTTACTGAATCCTTTGATCCATTCTCAAAACTAAGTAATAATTTTCACTTTTTATAATTATCAACCACCATTTCATTATATAGATAATCTCTAGAAGCATCTGAAATCATCCCTTCAAGATCCATAATCAAAGGATGATTTTCCAAATATCTCTCTCCTTTTCCCTAACCTATATTCTCTAAGGAAAGATATGCTAGGATAATTATAATAGTGCTGGCATCTGTTAATTTCCTACAGCCGCTAATATCACCTAAAGTAAATTATTTTATCCTTAAAATATATTTATTATCTTTAAGATAAAGTAAAATTAAAGAGCGATCTAAGATTTTCCTTTCTTTTCTTTAACCCCTACTCTAAATATGGATTTTTCTTTAAATTATTTAACCTTAGATTCCGGAGAAGATGTTATAAGGCTAAACCTATATATGGATTGCAAATGGACGGCCCAAAATAATTTAAATAGGTGTGGCCGATAAAATATTTGGAGATAAAATGGATCCAGATTTGCTTAAAAAAATAGTGTATGCATCCTTTAGACGGGCTTGGGAGGAGGATAGGGGCGGATTTCCACCTCCATCTGATACAATATATGTAACAGAGGTTTCACAATGTCTTTTAAAAAGCTGGTTTCAACGAACTATTGCGGAACCTCCATCAGACAATAAGGTCATATTAATGGTTATGGGAGATAGTGCGCATTATCTAATGAAAGATTATTTTCCATTAGGTAGTGGTGAGACGGGAATCGAGAAGACTGTTGATGGTGTTAAAATAAAGGGTAGAGCTGATAGAGTTGGCGAAGACTTTATAATAGAATTTAAAACTGTATCCTATATTCCTAAATCACCGTATGATGTCCATATAAGGCAGGCTCAATTATATCTATGGCTTTTTGAGAAAAATATAGCGTTTATAATATATGTTAGTAGAGCTAATGGAGAGATAAATATATTTAAGATGGAGAGGGACGAGGAATTGATTAAAAAATTGTTGGAGAGAGCTAAAATACTCTCCTCTTATTTAAAGAAAGGAGTTATGCCTAAACCTGAGAAGTCAAATCTATGTAATTATTGTGAATATATCGATCTTTGTCCATTGAAGAAGACTGGTGAAATAGATGAATCTAAATGAGAGGATAATGGCTGTATTTAGGGGAGAGACTCCGGATGTTATTCCATGGTTTGCGGACCTTACATATTGGTATGAGTCGTTAATTAAAACTGGTAGATTGCCAGAGAAATATAAGGGTAATAGTAGATTTGGTGTAGGTGTAGAGCTTTATAAGGAGCTTGGATGTGGTGCACATGAGGAACTATATAATTTGCCTGCAAAACTTATATTTAAAAACACTAAGATTAGAGTTAATAGATATAAGGATGATCAAGGAAATATTATTACTGAGAGAAAATATATTACACCTATTGGAACGATATCCTCTAAAGTAAAATATATGTATACTTCATATTCATCTGCATTTATAAAATATTGTGTAAATAGTGTCGAGGATTTAAAGGTTTTAAAATATATGTATGAAAACCTTGAGGTAAAGGAGAATAGGAAAAATATCGAGTTACAGTATGAGTGGATGAAAGAATGGAGGGAATATGGAGTTGTAAGCTCAATTCCTCCTCGTACACCTTTCTCAAGGATGCTTGTAGAATGGGCTGGAGTAATGAATACATTGAGATTATATTGGAGAGCTAGAGAGGAATTAGAGGATTTACTTCAAATAATGGCTGAAAGGGATGATATGATATATGAGATAATATCTGAAGCACCTGCACCATTAGTGTATTTTGGAGAAAATCTTACGAGTGAAGTGATAAGTCCAAGAATATTTAGACAATATTATGAGGAATACTATAATAAGAGAGCTAGAGAAATGCATAGACATGGAAAATATATATACGTACATATAGATGGGACTCTTCGTTCAGCGCTTCCATGTGTTGGTAAAACGGAGGTTGATTGTGCCCAAGCACTTACTCCAGCACCTGCAGGAGATATTCCTATAGAAAGGTTTAGAGAGTTAGCTGGACCTAAAATAATTTTATGGGGAGGATTACCTGGAGTATTTTTCAGTAAAAAATATCCAGAGAAACTTTTAATGAATATGCTTGAAAAAATATTTAAATATCATCTTTCTTCAAGAAAATTTATAGTAGGTGTTGCAGACCAGGTTCCACCCGATGGAGATATAATCAGAGTTAAACATATTAGTGAGAGAATTGAAAAGGAGGGTAGATATCTATAGGTGATAAATACTGAATATAAAATATTTTCTAATAATTATTGCAATATGCATTGTAGTTGGTCTAGCTATTTATTGCTTATATTTTAGTAGGGAAGAAATAAGATGTCCTAAATGTAATAGCATATATGTTTGGACTCCTCTAGGAACTAGGAGCGAAAACTTTCTATGGAAGTGTCTTGAATGCAATTATACGTGGACAAAAACTTATTCTGAGAAAGCGTTTAAAAAATGGAGGGATAATTCGATGAAAATTATAATACATATGGTGATGAAATATATTTCTGAAAACCATAGAGATGCTAAAAACTTTGTTTCTGAAAATTTTAGGATGAAGAGTTATAGTGAAAATGCATCATGTATAATATATAGGTTTGAGAACACTGGATGGATTTTATCAATAACATTTTATAAATATAATTATTCATTCATAGTTGTAGCCGACTATTCCACTGGTAGAATTCCCGGATATATAGGTATAATGCATAGAATTATATGGGAGGGAATATTTACCAATAGTGGAGAGATGATCGAAAAGAAATATGTTCACGCCGTATAGGCTTTCTTTATTCTAGGGCCGCTTGGAGTATCTTCTATAATATACCCTCTTCTCCTTATCTCTTCTCTAATTTTATCCGCAGTTTCATAGTCTTTTCTCTTCCTAGCTTCCTCCCTTATCTCAACAAGCTTTAATATTTCTACTGGAATCTTTATCTCGATAAACTCATTTAATTTTAATCCTAGTATTCTATCCAACTCTAGTAGGTTATTTAATATCTCTTCAGCATTTCTCTTACCAATTCTATTCTCATTTAAAGCTTTATTAAAATACCTTATATATTTGAATAGCGATGCAAGCGCCTTAGGCATATCTAAATCATCGTTTATATATCCAACAAATTCTTCAACCATTTTGTCAGCCATTTTACTTATCTTTTCATCATATATGTCTATATTGACTTCACTTAATCTTTGAATAAAATCTACTAAACTTTTTACAGCACTTCTTGCAGAATCTAATGCCTTAAAGGTTAAGTTTAACTGTTTCCTATAGTGTCCAGATAATAAGAAGAATCTGATAGTCCTCCAATCATATCCCCTATCCAATAAATCTTGTAAAGTATAATAGTTTCCAAGAGACTTGGACATCTTTTTTCCTTCTACAATTAGATGTGCACAGTGCAGCCAGAATCTAGCTGGAATCTTACCTGTAGCAGCTATACTCTGTGCAATCTCATTTGTATGATGTATAGGAATATGGTCTACTCCACCACAATGTATATCGAATTGTTCTCCAAGGTATTTCATACTCATAACTGAACACTCTATATGCCATCCTGGAAAACCTCTACCCCAAGGTGAATCCCACTCCATCTGTCTCTTAACATTTTTGGGAGAAAACTTCCATAGTGCAAAGTCAGTTATATTTCTTTTTTGGGGATTAAATTCTACACGTGCTCCAGCCTTTAACGTTTTCTGAAGTTCCTCAAAATTTTTTCCGGTTAATTGACCATAATTCTTTAGCTTAGATGTATCAAAATATACTCCATCATCAATTATATATGCATATCCTTTCTCCATTATAGTTTTAACAAATTTAATCATATCATCTATATGCTGGGTAGCTCTAGGAGTTATATGTGGTCTTAATATATTTAATCTATCTGTATCTCTAAAAAACATTTTTGTAAAGTATTCTGCTATCTCCCACGCAGATTTACCCCTTTTTCTAGCGCTCATTTCAATTTTATCTTCACCAGTATCCGCATCAGATGTTAAATGACCTACATCTGTAATATTCATTACATGTATTACCTTATATCCATTGAATTCTAAAACCCTCCTCAGGAGGTCTTCAAAAACATATGCCCTCATATTTCCAATATGAGCATAATCATATACTGTTGGTCCACATGCATATATCTTTACAATTTTATCTTCAATTGGTTTAAAAAACTCCTTTTTCCTTGTAAGAGTATTATATAATCTAATTTGACCGCGCTTTAATAGAACCATTTAATATCACATAAATATCTATAGTAAAGAAATATATAAGAATTTTATTCTAGATATAGCCATGGCTTGATAATATCTTCTCCTACACCTGTTTTTCTTAGAAAATCTATATATATTGCGTGCAGTTTCTCTGCTACATCAATATTAGAATCATAAATGTTTTCTTTCTGCATAGGATCCCTTTTAAGATTATATAGTTCGGGTCTAACTTTTATTTCAGTGGTTACGGGCTTAGGCATACCATCAATTACATTTGTAACGTACTCTTTTCCCAATGTCTGCCTACCACCATATATCAGAGACCATTCCTTGGTTGTAATCGTAGTTCTAACTCCAGCTGTAGTTCCATGTATAATCGTTGGAGAGGTAATGGCAAGTTTATGTATATATTCTTTCTCACCGCTGATTAATGGTATAATTGATTTCCCACCAATATTCCTAGGCATCTCAGATCTAGTGAAATCTATTATTGTTGGAAATATATCTGGTAATTGCACAATTTCTTTACATCTCCATCCACCTTTAATCTCTGGATGATATAATATGAATGGTATATGCGCAATTTCTTCATATAAGGGTGCATATGAAAACTTGCCCTCAGGAGGTATTATAGACTTACCTATCAAGCCATGTTCTCCGAAAAAGAATCCATGGTCAGTTGTAAATATTATCATTGTATTTGTAAAGAGGTCTAGGTCCTCAACTTTATCTAAAAGTTTTCCAACCCATCTATCTACAAGCGTAACTTCGCCAGCATACAATGCTCTTATATGCTTTAATTCTTCCTTACTAAGATAATCTACTGGGCCATATACTGGATAAAATACTTCCTCACCTTTATAGTCTGGGTCATATAGATCTACATAATATTTTGGTGGATCCCATGGCTCATGTGGATCAAATGTATCAACATATAGGAAAAACTTTTTATGGGTATAGTTTTTCTCCAACCATCTAACCGCTTCACTCATGGTCTGTGCTACAAAGTAGTCTGACTCAAATCGTCGTCTAGAAATATTACGCAAATATTGTACAACGGTTTTATATGGATTTCTAAGCTTTCTTGGATCGCAGGGAAACTTAATCTCAATATCATCTGTCAAATAATTATCATTTTCCTGCCCCCTAATCCAAATCCATCCATTAAAACCTCTCTGAAAATTATATCCATCTCTAAGAAAATGAGGTGTATCAGCTATAAGCATTGTAACATAACCATTTTTCCTTAATATCTCCGATAAAACTATTTCGTTTCCAGCTAAAGGCTCCCAGCCAGCATATACATAAGAATATTTACCAGTAATAATATCCCTCCTAGCTGGTACAGTCGGAAAAGATGCTGCATATGCGTTATCGAAAACTATAGACTTTCGAGCAAATTTATCTATATTTGGAGTACTGACCCATTCATTTCCATAACATCCTAAATAATCTCTCCTCAAGGTATCTGAAACAATTAAAATAACATTCATTCTACACACCAACATTTAGTAATAATATTAAAATAATCTTATATGTTATATTTATATTATGGAGGAAATAATATTACCGGAGCCAGATATTTATGGGAAAATGAGTGTTGAGGAGGCGCTGGCTAGACGTAGATCTGTTAGAAACTTTTCTTCACAACCCTTATCTTTAAAAGAGCTGGCTCAAATATTATGGGCTGCACAAGGCATGGTTAAAAAGATAGCTGGTAGGAGGACTGCACCAAGTGCTGGAGCAACTTATCCACTGAAAATATATGCAGTTGTTGGTAGAGGATGTATAGAGAAATTAAAGGAAGGTATATATTACTATATGCCTAGGAGGCATTCAATAGTTATGGTTAAAAGAGGGGATTATAGGGAGAGGCTTGCCTATGCTGCGCTTGGACAAGACTTTATAGCCAAAGCACCTGTATCAATAATAATAACAGCGATATATGAGAGAACTACAAGTTGGTATGGTAAACGTGGGATAAGATATGTGCATTTTGAGGTAGGGCATGTTGGTCAGAATATTCATTTGCAAGCAGAAGCACTTGGTCTAGGAACTGTGATGGTCGGGGCATTTCATGATGAAAGAATTGCAGAGATTTTAGGTATAACCAATGATGAGAAGGTGCTCTATATAGCTCCTATAGGGAGACCGGGATAGCTTCTATTATTTAAATTGAGATTGAATATTCTTTATATTCTCTAATAAGCTTTCTATATCTTCTTTTCTTATATCTCTAATCTTTTTAGCAGGATATCCTGCATAAACACTGTTATCTGGAATATTTTTATTTGATAATACTATTGAACCCGCGCCTATAATACAGTTATCACCTATAACTGTATTATCAAGTATAATTGACCCTATACCTATCAGACAGTTTCTACCTATTTTAGCCTTATGTATAACTGCTCTATGAGAAACTATACAGTTTTCTCCAATAATAGAATCTTCTATAAAGCTGAATTCAAGTATAACTGTATTTTTCCCAATAATTACTGGTTTATCGCTAGACCTGATAATAACATATGGTAGAATAACTACACCTTCAGATAAAACAACTTTCCCCTTAATGATTGCTGTAGAATCTATATATAATGCATTATTCATGGCTAGAAATCCCACTCTACTTTAACTTCCCCACCCTTTTTAGCAGAATTATAAAATGCTTCTAATATTGCCTGATCTCTTAATCCTTCTATAGCAGGTGCGTATAGAGGTTTACCGACTTTAATAGATTCTATAAATTTAAATATCTTTGTTTGCTGAGTATCTATTTTCGGAAAGTCTCCTTGAAGATTAGTAGTGGTTCTAAATCCATTTACATCTCTATAGATTTCAAAGGGTTTTAGTCTAGCTCCACCCCTGGTTCCCATTAATGTCAGATTTAATCCATCTTCCCTTATATAAGATGCCCAGTTTGTTTCAATTAAAACCATCAAGTCTTTTTCAAATCTTATCATACCGAAAGCATTATCCTCTACATCAAATTCCTCTATCCTCCATTTACTACCCCAGCATCCATGTTCTGCAAAATATGGGTCTCTACCAAACTTAGTAAATATTCCTGAGAAAACACCTTTAGGCTTAGGATAACCCAATATATGAAGTATTGTATCAACAGCATAGCATCCGATATCTAATAAGGAACCTCCACCAGAATATTTCCTGTTTATAAATGTTAGGCTCGGCGGAATACCCCATCTTCTCAAATACCATGAACGAGCATAATATATTTCTCCAAGCAAGCCTTCTCTAACAATATTTTTTAAAGCAACTATTCCGGGATAAAACCTAGTTTGAAAACCTACAATAAGCATCCTATTATATTTCTTAGCTGTATAATACATTTCTTTAGCATCGTTTAGAGACGCAGCCATAGGTTTTTCTGTAAGCACATGTGCACCATTTTTCATAGCCAGTATGGCTGGCTCCTTATGGAAAACATTTGGTGTACATATACTTACTGCATCTAAACTCTCTTCCTCAAACATTTTATGATAATCTATGTAATAGTGAGGTATATTGTGTTTCTTTGCAGTATTCATAGCGGCTTTTTCATTTATATCTGCACATGCCACAACTTCTACATCTGGTAGTTTCTTATAGCTTGGAATATGTACTCCATTAGCCATTCCACCGCAACCAACAATGCCTACCTTTATTTTCTCCATATATTTCACACATTATAGAAAATCCATGATTTGGATTAAAAACCTTTATATTTTCCTAGAAAATAATAGTTTTTGACATATGTCTAATAATTTTTTTCTATAATATTTCCCTCCTCTAGCTTTATATACTTATATCCAGGTCTAATAATATCCTCTAAATGTGTTATCAATATTATTTGTTCAAAATCATCTCGTAAATCTTTCTCAATAAGCTCTAGAATATTTTCTCTACGCTCTATATCCGATGATGCTAAGGGTTCGTCCAGAAACAGGAATCTAGGATAGGTTCCCTTTCCCTTAGGTAGTAGAGATAATAGAAATGCCAGTCTCATGGCAAGTAGAAATTGGTCCACAGTTCCACCGCTGAAAATGTCTTTTTCAACAAATCTGCCTGCATTTGAATCAAATACCTTTAAACTATAGTTTTCATCAAGCTTTACAGCCTTATATCTGCCTCCAGTAATCTTAGAGATAAATTTATTCATATAATATTCTACACTAGGCACAAATTTTTTCCTGATATTACCTGAAACCTTCTCTAAAATCTCTATAGTATTTGTTATTACATTATATCTATATTCAAGTTCATGGACTTTTTTCTCTTGTTCTTTAACTTTATTCTTAATATCCTTATTTTCTTCAATATACTTCTTTAAATCATTTTTTCTAATCTCCAATTGTTTTAACTGGCCTTCTATATTGGATAGCTCTGTTTTAATGTCATTTACCTTCCTCTCAATATTATCGTATAATTTATCACTATATTCGATATTATCTGGTAGAGAGGGTAAAACTATTTTCTTTAAGCTTTCCTTCATTGATCTTTTTTCTCCTAATATTCTCTCTATAGACTGGTTTATTTCGCTCTCTTTAGAGACGTCTGTGATTAAAATATTTATTTTCGTATTTAGCTCATTTCTCAAATCTCTTTTACGTATATATTCTTCTCTAAGCTTATCAACATATTCATAGTTGATTTTCTCCATATCTATTTGAATACCAAGTTTTTTAAGAAAGTATTGTATCTCTTTTTCTAGTATTTTTAATCTATCCTCCCTACCCCTAAGTTCTTTAGAATATTCCTCCATTTTACTTTTTAATCCATTTATTTCACGATATTTTTCAGCCTCTATTAATAATGTTTTAGTTCTATCAGATATCTCTTTAATCTTTAAATCGATTTTCCTAATCTTTTTTTGAATATAAATTATATAGAAAGATAATAGGGATATTCCTATTAAAATCGGGTATATGGACATCGTTAAAATTCCCAGGACTATTATCATAAATAGAGGTATAGAGAGTTTTTTGGGGGATAGATATTTTTTAGATTTCTCTGTCTCCAATCTTTTCAAATCTTCTTTTAGCTTATTTAAAAGTATATGTGAATCTCTGTATTTCTCTCTCTCCTCGATCTCTTCTCTAATCTCTTCTATCTTTAGAAGAATATTTTTTGTCTCATTTTTAAGATCATTTTTTTCTCTAACTCTTTTTTCAAGACTTTTAATTAACTCTATTTTTTCATCGATATCTATATATTTTTTAATTTCCTCTCTAATTTTCTTTAATTCTTCTTTTTTCCTAGCGATCTCACTCAAATTCTTTTTAAGCTCCTCCAACCGTATATTCAATTTCTCTAGGTTATTTTCAATTTCCTTTCTTTTAGACAAAATTTCCCTATATTGTCTTAAAATCGTGTATAGAGAGGATGTTTCATCTAACATTTTTTCTAAAATCTTTTTCCTATCCATATATTTTTTAATCTCAATATCTATGTTTGCCAGCTCTCTAATAGAATCTATATATCTATTATATATTTCTCTAAGATTTTTAAGATATTCTTTGGCTATAGTTAGTTCTCCCTTTAAGGTCTTTGTACCTCCAATTCTCTTTCTATCTTCCTTTAAATTTTCAATAGCTTTTGTATAGCTATCTAGATTTAAAAACGCATTTATAATTGCATTTCTCTCTCCCCTTTTCATATTAACTATTTTTTCAAGGTCTTTTTGAGCTACAATATTACTTGCTAAAAACTCTTTGTAAGATAATCCACCCAAGATATTCCGTATTTCCTTATTTACTGCACTGGGTGTAGTGGCTATCAAAACAATATTTCCATTTGAGTCAACTTTATATAGTCTAGCTATACTTGGACTATTTTTTTCAATTTTCCTCTCAACACTATATATATCTTTATTAACTGCAAATACTAGCTTTAGGCTGGATATGGAGGAATCATATCTTATTGCATCATCCTTCTTCCCTCTCATTAATTCTCCAAACAATGAATACAGTATTGCCTCCAATATAGTTGATTTCCCAGATTCATTCGGACCAGTTATTACAAGTATGCCTTGAGGAAAATCTATTGAAATATTAAGCTTCCTAAAATTTCTTACTGAGAGATTTAATAACCTAACCATACTAAAATCCCCCTGCCTCTCTCAGCTTCCTCTCCCCCATTTCACGCACATCTTCCCATAACTTTTTTCTCTCTTCATCCCTCTCCTTTTCGATTAATGTTTCCATATATTTTTTAAATTCCTGGATCGGAGATCTATAAGAATCGTCTGGAGGAATTATATCTATATTTTTTAAAATAAGTTTATCATCAACTATATCTAATATAAAGAATTTATCCACAAGTTTTCTGAAAATTTCATTTCTATCGTATTTCTGTAGAGCTTCAAGTGATAGCTCTCCTTCAACTACAGCTCTAAAGATAATATTTTTATTAGCATATTTATTTAATAAATCTACAATATAATATGAGGGATTACTAATATTCTCTGAAATATTTATTTTAATAGATTTCATAGGTCTAGCCTTTACAGGGATAAAGTTTATTTTCTCAACACCGTTTAACCCTACTTCAAGATATATGAATCCCTTCTCTCTATCACGTTCCTCCTGAAAGCTTAGCCTCTCACTGCTCCCAGGATAACATAATAATGTTTCACCATATCTTTTACACATATATCTATGTACATGTCCACATGCAATATAGTGAAGATTTTTAGGGAAAGATGATGGAAATACTATTGGCTCACTATACATATATCTAGACCTAAACTTTTCAAGCGAGTAATGAAACATAAATATATTTATATCTCCCTCAACAGGTATTCTCTTATTCTCCAATGGATTACTATTTATTTTAGCTTCATGGTCATAGGATATACCGGATATACATACATCTAGATCAGCTATCCTTATATGTTTACATTCAACTTCATCTACACTTGAAAAAAATTCTGCATATCCTGTCGCAGCAATTTCAGATAAAGGTGACATGCCTTCGGAAATAGATTTAGCTCCATCATGGTTACCGCTAATCATAAATATTTTGGTACCGTTTTCATGTATACTTCTAAATGCCTGTATAACCTTTGTTCTAGGAGGATTTCTAGGGTCAACTCTATCAAAAAGGTCTCCAGATATAAGCATTATATTTGGCTTATATTTTAATGTATAATCTATAATTTCTTTAAAAACGCTCCAGAAATCCCTTTTTCTATCCATTAATCTATACCTATATCTAGAAATTTTCGGATCTAGATGATTATCAGCTGTATGAAGTATAGATATAGACATGATATCTCCTAATAATATATTTCTTAATATTCATAATAATTAATATTATTAATGGTATATGAATAATCTCTAAAATCTATATTTCAGACCAAATACCCCTTTTCCTAGCAACCCTATATTCCATCGTTTCTAAACTAGCTTTTTCCCTAATCTGCTTTAATGCATTTACAACATCTATATCTGCTCCTCCTTCTCTTGTAATTCTCTCTCTGATCTTTACCATTACAGGTATACGGGTAACTTCCCCAACAATTATGGCTTCGCCGGGATTTAAACCAGGTAGATCGCTTATCAAGTCTTCGCTAACTCTTTCACTGGATTCTCTAACTGCATTCTGATCTTGAGGATTGGTCATTTTCATAATTATCTGACTATTACATTGACTTAAACTATCTGAATCAATTTTACATGGTCTTTGACTTATAAGAATTAGAAATGCTCCAAACTTTCTGCCCTCGGCTGCCAGGGTATTTATAATATCCTTTGAATATGTTTTACCCACACCCTTAGGTGGAATAAATTTATGTGCTTCTTCGATGAATATGAATACTGGATGTTTAAATTCACCGTTTCTTAAGGCGATATATATGTCTCTAAGTATTCTTGACGCAATATAATCCATACTTTTATCGTCGAGTCCAGATAAATCTATGTCTGCTAAATGGCATGGCTTCAATATTTCCATGATATCTACACTTCTATCTCCAAAAACTTTTAGCCTTAAAAGTCTTTCAATATATTTTAGAGACCTTATAACAGCGTCTATATTTATTTTCATCGACTTTAATGCCTCTCTATCATATCTAGAGTATTTTTCAATCAATTTATATAGATCTCTTGCATCATAGTCTCCGCCGCTATTCTTCAATTCCTCTAAAGCAACCCTAATAACCTGCCTAATGTTTGAAAATTTTTCGGGAATTCCAGCAATATTACATATCTCATCATATCCTAGGTCTGAAAACTTTATAGTATATGGTTTTACATTATCAAGTTCATCTACACTATATCTTCCAGTACTATTCGGATTCCTATATACAGTTATTTTATCCCATAACTCAAATCTAGTATTATCCCTCTTTCTACTCAGAAATACATAGTCTGAGTGAGGATCTATTGCAACAATTGTAGCACATTTCTTCAATAATTCCTCCATTAATACTCCAGCAGTATATGATTTACCTGCACCTGTCTGAGCAAGTATTGCCAAATGTCTGCGAAAGCCATTCACAGATATATAGACTGGAACATCTTGTCTCAATATTAGGTTACCAATATATAGTCCTTCCTCCTCATCGAATGAGAAAAATTTTTTAAGTAGATTTGTGGGGGCAATATAAACCTTATTACCCGGGATCACTGCTCGTCTAGGCATATATATTTTTTTCCTACCATTTTTTTCAACAATGTATCCAAGTATCCTTGCATATCCGAGTACGTTTACTTCATCTATACCAGCATTGAGTATAAGCTCAACAGTCTTTACATCCATGTTTTCAGATAATACTGGACTCCTAGTAACTATTTTCTGCACTTGCGCTAATACATCTACATCCCTTAAAACCCCATCAACATATTCTCTAGACTTTACAACAAGGTATTCATATTTAGGTGGATATCTATCTCTATTAGATACAAATATGAATTGTGTAGACGTGGCTTCGCCAACGATTCTACCAACCTCTTCTTCATGGATATATGACACGTCTAAACCCCCGCATATGTGTTATAACTATATTTAATTCCTTTTGAAGAACGTTTTCATATATCTGTGTCATAATTTTATTTGTAAGCTTAACCTTTTCATCAACCCTTTTTAATAAAACATTATAGTTTCTCTCTCCACCATATAATGAATAAAGTATTGATAGAATTTTATGTATATTTTCATTATCTTTATCAATGAATCTATAAGGCTCTGCCTCAGGAATTTTTCTATCAATATTAAGCATCCATGAGGGGAAATCTATTTTTAGGGGAAGATCTCTGTCTTTAAAAGTAGCATATAGGGAGATGATTGTAGGAAAATTTAAAACTCTATACAATATATCTAAAGCATATTTTTTAAACGCCTTAGAGCCCATTTCATATAAACATTTCTTAAAGTTCTTCATCAAATATTTTTCAATATCAATTTTACCGCTAAATATGGCTCTAGTACCGTATATTCCAGCACCCAGTTCTATTGGAGTAGTATATCCAGATAAACCGTTTGTAAAAATCTTAATCATATGTATATCAGGCTTCTGCTTTACATGTTCTCTAAAAATATTTAATATTTCACTTGGTATAGAGGGATTATTCCTAAAAAATTCTTGAAGTCTTTTTAACGTTGAAAATGGTGTCCTAAACATTTTTCTCCAAAACTTATACATTTTATCTCTAATATCTTTATCCCAAATATTTTGGGAAACATATTTCTCAAAAACTCTTGTTAAAATAATTTTTCTCAATAAATCTGTCTTAGAATCCTTACTCACACCTATAATCCAAACATTTTTCCGTCTACATTCATCAATAATATTTGTATATAAATCCATGTACTTCAGCATAAAATCTCTATTAGATTCAAGTGGAGAATCCTTTGGAATATGCATTATCCTACCATATAGGCTTCCATCAATAAGTATAACGTTAATACTATCACCTTTATCCTTAATATCACTTAAATATTTCTTAACAATCTTCCATTCAAGATATTCGAGTCTCATACTTAGATATGATGCAAGCTCTTCATCTCTACTACAATAATAAAATATCTCTGTCTCAAGGTCTCTATAAACCTTACCATTATTAGTTAAACCCATAGCTCTACATACATGGAATATTGCACCATCAAATATTTCACTTATAGCCCTACTGCTATCGATAGCAATTGCATTGAAATCAAAATAGTCTTTTCTTGGTAGCGGATTCCATATAGATTTAAATTCATCTAACATTTCCTTTAAAAATGTATCTGAATGTTCAGCTAAAATATTCCTAATATAATCTCTTTTACTACGAATATCTTGGATAAATAGGTCTATAAAATAAGGCATAAATAAATATTTATACCCCTCACTAATTAATTTATCTTGCAATGTCGATAGTAGTTAAAAATGTCTGCAAAAGATATGGAGACACGATAGCATTAGATAATGTTTCACTAAAACTTGAAGAGGGAGTAATATACGGGTTACTTGGACCAAATGGTTCGGGAAAATCTACATTAATGAAAATAATGTTGGGATTAGTTGAAAGAGATTCTGGAAAGGTAAGTATACTCGGATATGATCCAATTATAAATCCAATAGAGGTACGTAAAATTACTGGATATGTGCCGGAAACACCTGTACTCTACGAATCCATGAGTATTAGAGAGTTCTTCAACCTGATAGCATCGATAAGAAGACTTGATAGAAAACTATATGAGGAGAGGGTTAATAAACTTGTAAATGTTTTCGGGCTCTCAGATAGAGTGGATGATTTTATAGGATCACTTTCAAGAGGTAATAAACAGAAAGTATTAATTATAGCAGCATTACTCCATGAGCCTAAAATATTGATAATGGACGAACCATTAACAGGACTGGATCCCATATCGGCTAAAATATTAAAAGACTATATAAGAGAATTAGCTAAAAGAGGGTCAACAATACTATTATCGACGCATATTCTAGAACTTGCAGAAATAGTATGTGACTATATCATTATAATGTATAATGGAAGAATACTGGCAGAAGGAAATATAGAGGAGTTGAGAGAGAAAGTAAGCAGTAACGCGAATCTAGAAGAAGTATTTCTAAAGATAACTCATACAGATACACTTGTAGAAGAATTAGTAAAAACATTGAGAGAATGAGGCTTCAAATAAAGATATATCTATCTTCATGTAAAATGTTCTCATATCTTAATCATCTACTTAATATTCCAATCCATTGAGTTCATATAACTGTTCATAGTAAACACTTTACTTATAATCGACTCCTAACCGAGACTATCTATCGAATAAAACATGAGGCTAAAAATTTTGGACAGCCTTTTCCTAACCATAAACTTTATAAATCTCTAATCTATATCATTATAGAGTTTAGGAGGGGACCCTCATTATCTCCCTATACATATTATTTGAATAATAGCAAATTTTCTTCTTCTCCAAATAATATGCTATATGGTGTTTCTAACATGTATATGGTTGGTAGTCTACCTAAGGTATATAGGCCTGAGGAAATCGAGGAAAAGGTTAAAGAGTTCTGGAAGAGAGAGAAGATATATGAGAGGATTAGAGAGCTTCGTACAAATTCCCCTAAATTCTATTTTCTCGATGGACCTCCATTCCCCTCTTCAGAGCTTATCCATGTCGGTACCGCTTGGAATAAAGTTTTGAAGGACAGTGTTATAAGGTTTTGGAGGATGAGAGGATATAATGTTAGGGATCAGCCTGGCTATGATTGTCATGGCCTTCCCATCGAAGTCGCTGTGGAGAAAAGCCTGAAGTTTAAGAGTAAAAAGGATATCGAGAAATATGGTGTAGAAAACTTTGTAAACAAGTGTAGGGAGCTTGTATTTAAAAATATTAGCTCTATGAATAGACAGTTTGAGGATCTAGGCGTATCAATGGATTGGGATAACCCGTATCTAACTCTAAACAATGATTACATTGAGTCTGGATGGTGGCTTGTAAAAAGGGCCTATGAGAGAGGGTTGCTTGAGAGAGGATTGAAGGTAATGCACTGGTGTCCTAGATGTGAGACTGTTTTATCAGACTACGAAGTCACAGAATACAAGGTTTTAAGGGATCCATCAATATATGTAAAGTTTCCGGTCAAGGATAGGGAGAATGAATACATTGTTATATGGACTACTACTCCATGGACTTTGCCTGCAAACATAGCTATAATGGTTAACCCTGATTTCGACTATGTTAGGGTTAGGGTTAATGATGAAATACTTATAATGGCTAAAGAAAGGGTTGAGCCAGTATTCTCCACGATTGGTAAAAAATATGAGATAATAGAGGTTTTCAAGGGAGATAGACTGGATGGATTAAAATATATTCCACCACTACTAGACGAAGTCGAGGTTCAGAGAAAGCTTTATGGTAGAGAGAATGTACATAGAGTTGTTTTAAGCAGGGAATATGTACATCTACTTGAGGGTACTGGATGTGTACATACAGCTCCGGGACATGGTGAGGAGGATTTTGAGGTTGCCAAAATATATGGTTTGCCTATTATTTCACCTATAGATGATAATGGTAGATTTATGGGGGATGCTGGAAAATATGCTGGAATGTATGTCAAGGATGCCGACCCAATAATCATAAAGGACTTAGAGAGGAAGAATCTGCTCCTATATAGCGGCTATATTGAGCATCGATATCCAGTCTGTTGGAGATGTAAGACTCCACTATTATTTAGAGCTACAAAACAGTGGTTTATAAAGCTGACTAAGATTAAAGATGAATTGATCGATGCAGCCAAAAATATTAAGTGGATCCCTAAGTGGGCGGGATCTGCACGGTATATGAATTGGCTTGAAAACCTTAGAGACTGGGTTATATCTAGGCAGAGATATTGGGGTACACCTATACCCATATGGATATGCGATAAATGTGGTAGAATGGATGTCATTGGAAGTCTAGATGAGTTGGCTGAAAAAGTTGGGGGTAAAATTGAGTTAAAGGATATACATAAGCCATGGATAGATAGAGTCACCTACCTATGTGATAAATGTGGAGGAACTATGAGGAGGATTCCAGATGTAATGGATGTATGGTATGATTCAGGAGCATCATTCTTTGCATCGCTTAGATTCCCAAAGAATCGTGGAGAGTTTGAGAAATGGTGGCCTGTAGATTTTATAGTTGAGGGTCAAGACCAAATATATGGGTGGTTTGATAAGCTTATAAAGTCGGGCGTACTCGGATTTAGGCGGTCACCGTTTAATGTCGTATTAATGCATGGATTTGCTTTGGATGAGAAGGGTAGGGAGATGCATAAATCTCTTGGAAACTTTGTCTCATCGGATCAAGCTATAAGCTATTTTGGTAGAGATCCATTTAGACTATATGTTTTAAACAATACTATATGGGAGGACTTAAAGTTTTCTGCTAAGGGTATTGAGTCCATTCTAGCAGATTTACATACGCTTTGGAATGTATATGTATTTGCATCAATATATATGAATCTAGACAAATATTCTCCAGTAAAATATGATGAGAAAAGGATTCTAGCTAAACTAAAACTGGAGGATAGATGGGTTCTGTCAAGACTTCAAGGATTGATTAAAGAGGTTACAAGATATATGGAGGAATATAATATACATTTAGCTGTAAGAAGCCTTAGAAGGTTTATTATAGAGGATTTAAGCCATTGGTATATTAAGCTTATTAGGAGAAGGGTTTGGATAGAGGAGGAAGAGGATGTAAAGATTACAGCATATTATACATTGTATAGAGTTTTAAAGACATTTCTAGTATTATTAGCCCCATATACACCCTTTCTATGCGAGGAGATATATCAGAAAATGTTTAGGAACGCCGAGCCAGATATGCCTATAAGTATACATATGTTAGATTGGCCTAGATATGATGAATCTCTTGTGGATAAAGAGCTTGAAGAAAACATGGATATTGTTTCAAAGATAATTGAAATAGGATTATCTCTTAGAATGAGTTCTGGTATAAAGATTAGACAACCATTAAGAAGGCTTATAGTCTTCACAGACTCGGATAAAATCGGTAAAGCTGTAAATACTTTAAGTGAAATTATCTCAGATATACTGAATATAAAGAAGATTTTTGTAGAAAAAACTGAAGAACTAAAGAACTATATTGAATATGAGGTTAAGCCGAACATGGCTTCTCTTGGACCAAAATATAAGTCTAAGGCTGGGAAAATAGTGAAGGCTTTAGGTAAAATTGAGGTAAATAGTTTTGTAAGAGAGCTGAAGAGTAGGGGAGAATATATTTTAGAATATGAGGGAGAGAGATTTAAAATATTATTGGAGGATGTGAAGATAACTGAAAGGGTGAAGGAAGGGTTTGCTAGAAGAGATTTTGAAGATGGGGTAGTTTTAATAGATACAGTTATATCTCAAAGAGAGAGGTATGAGGGTTTGGCCAGAGATATTGTTAGAAGAATACAGTTTATGAGGAAGGAGTTAGACTTACCTGTAGACGCCTATATACATGTCGTGGTGAAAGTTAATAGAAGGAGGATTAAACCTCTAACAGAGTTTAGTAAGTATATTTCTGAGGAGACTAGAGCTAAAAAATTGGAGATAACTGATAAACCATTATTCGATAAAGATTTCTATGTAAAAAAGTGGAATATAGAAGATGAGGATGTCGTTATAGGAATATATAGAGTTTAAACAACTATTTTTTAGGTTTAACAATTACCTCAACGGACCTTTCTTTCTGATAATGTTTTTCTGCAACCTTTCTACAATCTTTTAGAGATATGCCTTCAACCATTTTTCTTATCTTCTCAAAATAGTCTAGTCCTAGATTATAATATTCTATTGAATGAAGTAGCCTTGCAACATAACTATTTTCCTCAAGCCTAGTTATAAGTGAACCTATAGTGTTATTTTTCACTCGCTTCAATTCTTCTTCAGTAATACCTTTACTAGATATCTCGTCTAGCTCGCTATAAATCATTTTTAATGCTTTTTCAATATTTCGGGGATTTACTCCAGCATTTATCATCCAGTAGCCATAGTTTTTACTCCATGCAATGTTACTCCATACACTATATGCCAGTCCAGCTTCATCTCTAATCTTTTTGCCAAGTCTTCCCATTAATCCAAACCTTCCTAAAGCGTTGTCTACGAGACTTAATGCTATACATTCACGATTAAATGAGTATGGTACTGCTATAGATCCTACTCTAATTCTAGCCTCGGATTTTCCGGGCATTTCAATTTCTCTACTAACCTTCTTGCTAGGCTTCTCTACTTTTGGAAAACTATATTTAATCTCTATTCCACTCCAATCGGATAATATTTCTTTGAAAGTTTTTTTAACAATATTTTTATCGACTCCGCCACATATACCTATAATCATATTATTTGCAGAATAATATTTCTTGAAATGTTTATTTATACTATCTCTTTTTATCTTCTTTATAGTATTCTTATATCCTATAATTTCTCTATGAAGTGGATGATTTTTAGGGAACAATATTTTTCTAAAATTTTTCTCAGCGACCCTAAACGGATATTGCTCACTTTCATCTATAGCTGTAGATATGATTCCTCTAACCAATTCTACTTGATTCTCAGGAAAAACAGCGTTTCTGGCATACTTAAATATCTTATATATAGTTTTCTTAAAATTGCTTCTTAAACATCTTATAGAGAAAAATGTTCTCTCATAATGTGTTATGAATTCAATAGAGGATCCAAGGGATTCGATGTCTTCAATAATTTTTCTGGCAGTTCTATACCTAGTTCCCCTTAAAATCATCATATTTGTAAAGTTCGTTATACCAGCATTATCCATATTCTCTATAAACGACCCTATATTAAAGCTGCCAAATACATCTACTGTATTACTCCAAGGTCTTTCAGATAAAAGTATCTTTATATCGGGTTCGATTTCGATTTTCTCAATATTTATCTTTATTTGAGGGTATCTCACTTCAATCACCTTTCGGGATAAATATACCTATAGTCCTATTATCTTCAACAAGACATTTCTCCGCAACTCTTCTAATATCCTTTATATCTATTTTCTTCAACTCTTCTTCAAATTTTTCTAAATATTTATAGGATGAAACTGTTTCTAGATATCCTAACATAAACGCAAATCCAGTTGCTCCTTCACTTCCATAACTCATTTGAGACCGTATCTGATCTTTAACTCTCTTTAGCTCAGAATCCTTTATATCGCCATCAATAATCTTATTAATTTCCTTAAACAATGTTTTCTCAACTCTATCTATACTTGCTTTTTCACTTAAAGTTATTTTTATCCAGAAAAGGTAGGGATCTATTTTTAAAGAATAGGATGTAGATACATCTTTAGCTAATCCTCTATTTACTAGTACATTATAGAGTCTCGAGCTTTTTACAAAGCTCGCAGTTCTAAATGGATTAAAGGATTTAGCTCCACCCAATAGTCCATCCAATACAATTAGTGGAAACGAATCTTCACTCGATGCCTCAGGAACATGATAAGCTATATACATGTATCTAGTGGTTCCAGGCTTCTTTAAATAAACTCTTCTCTCCCCGGATTGCTTAGGTTCCTTGGTATTTACAGTAGTTTTCATCCCCTTTTTATCAATTTCACCAAACTTTTTTTCAATAATTTTTATGGCATCTTTTTCATCTATGTTTCCAGTTAAAACTAAGGTTGAGTTTATAGGGGCATAGAAGGATTTATAGTATTGTATTAAATCTTCTCGTGTTATTGATAGTATATCACTCTTCCATCCTATCACAGGCCATTTATATGGATGGGCTAAAAAAGCCGTGCCTTGAACTAATTCTTCTAAAAGATATTGTGGATAGTTTTCAGCACCTTCTCTCTCAGAAAGTATTACAGTTCTCTCAGAATCAACTTCTATTGGATCAAACTTTGCGTTAAGCATTCTATCATATTCTATATCTAATGCGAGTTCTAGAAAGTTTGAGGGAAGTGTTTCAAAATACAGTGTGAAATCTTCACTAGTCATTCCGTTAAAAACACCGCCTCTTTCAGAGATAAATCTATCTATATCACCTTTACCATATTTTTCTCCACCTTTAAATAACATGTGTTCAACATAATGGGATATTCCTGTAATTCCAGGTCTTTCATTTCTAGAGCCAACTCTATAGAAAATCCAGCAAGAAACTACTGGAATATTTTTATTTATACCTAAAATCAGCCTTAAACCATTATCTAATACATGATATTTAATTTTCATTGGAACACCTTTATAGTAAAATTATTAATAACGGATCAAATATATAATAGTATAGTTGATATAGGTGTAAAGAGTGTATAAAAAATATATTTATATACTGCTTTTAACCATACTTTTATCACTATATTATATTAGAAATATATCTATAGAAGTTGTATCAGAACCATATACACAGATCATTTATCCAAATGTAGATACATTTATATCACAGCATAATAAAACTGCAAATTTTTACCCATTAGAATACCTTGTAGCGGGGAAGGATTTTTATGGACATCTTAGACATGCGTTAATAAATTTCACTATAAATGGTCCGGGTGGATTACCTAAAAATATAGAGATTATTAGTGCAGAACTATATATTACCAGATATAAACTTGAAGACTTTCTACATCAAGGTTATGTTGAAATAGGTATATGTAGAGTTACAAAGTATTGGGACTATGGTATAGTTAACTGGAAGATGAGAACCTATACTGAATCATGGGAGCATGAGGGGGGAGACTATTCTCAACTATATGCTAAATATAAGGTATATTCATATTATCAGCCTAAAAGAACAATGGTTTTCAATATAACTCAGATGGTTAGAGAATGGTATAATAATCCAGAAAAATATCCAAACTATGGCTTAATAATAACCTATCTATCTGGTAAAGGATTAATATATTTCTATTCAACTGATATGTATGGTATAGGAAATGAAGAGAGGCCCCATATAAAGGTTACATATGTATATAAAGTTAAAATAACTCCTCCCTCCTCAACAATAATTATTGGTAAGGGTAATGTAAAGACAGTAAATATAGACATATCTGGATATTGTCCATTCTTAGTAAATTTAGAGCTAATGAATTGTCCTAAAGGAGTCACATATAATTTTACACCTCCAAGCGGATATAGCCCGTTTACATCTAAATTAAATATAATGGTCTCAACTACAACACCGAGTGGAACCTATAAAGTGAAGATACATGCATATGGAAAGGGGGTGGAGAGTCAAAAAGAAATCATCTTAAAAATAGTTCCTGGAGGAGACTTTAATTTAGAATTAAATCCATCTAAAATAACGATACTTCAGGGTGGTAGAAACAGTTCAAAGATATCGGCATCAATTTCAGGCATATTTTCAAGTCCAATTATCTTATCTATAGAAAATATTCCTCCAGGATTCACAGCTACAATCAATCCTAAAATAATTACCCAACAAATAAGTTCAATAATAACGATAAACGCAAGCCTCACAGTCGCTCCTGGAATATATGATATAGTTATTAGAGGTACTGGTGGAGGAAAAACTCATACCGCAATATTGAAGGTAGATGTTAAACCAGTTCCATTTAATTTTAAGATTCAAGTGGAGCCAAAAAATATTAATGTAAAGTCTGGAGAACCAGTGTATATAAATATTACAACAATACTTTTAGCTGGAGTTGCGCAAAAATTGTCTTTTAATCTCTCAGGTTTACCACAAAATGCAATATATGTATTTAATCCATCAAGTATTCGTCCACCAGGACTAGTTATACTAAATATAAGTACGATAAATCTAGATGGAACTTATAATATAACTATTATTGCAAGCGGTGGAGGAGTTACTAGATATGCTACAGTTATCCTAAAGGTATTGGGATTCGATTTCGCTGTATTTGTTGAGCCAAGCAGTATAGAGATTAATCAAGGGGAGTCTAAAACAGTTAAGGTAACTGTTACAAAGATTAGTGGTAGAGCTAAACCAGTAACATTATCACTATTAAATTTACCTAGCGGTGCAAGCTATAGCTTTGATCCACCAGTTCTAACTCCATCGGGAACAAGTATATTAAAAATAAATGCAGGCTCGGCTAAGGGTACATATATCCTTGTAATTAAGGGTAGTGCTGCTGGAATAACGAGGACGGCAAAACTTACAGTAAACTTTAAGGAGAAGAAGTGTATTATTGCTACAGTTACGTATGGTAGTGAGATTAGCAATGAAGTAAATCTTTTACGTAGATTTAGGGATGATATCGTTTTATCTACATATGCTGGCCAACAATTCTACAAAGCATTCAACGCATTCTATTATAGTTGGAGCCCATACATTGCACAAATAATTCATGAAAACAATTGGCTAAAGACGCCATTCAAAATAATACTATATCCATTATTGACATCATTGCTGTTTTCTACATATCTTGTCCAGCCAATAATATTTTTGAATAAGGAGATTGCAGTATATATTGCTGGAACAGTGATATCGTCTATACTAGGTATAGTATATATCACACCATCAATAGCAATACTATTAAAAGTCTTAAATAATAAAAAGATTGATAGAAAAAATGTGTATATAGTGTTTTTACTGATGGGACTTTCCCTTATATTATGTATATTTGCCCAAATATGCATATTAGATTCATTATTAGTTTTAGCTACGTCTTTCTACGTACTATCTACAATGCTTTCAATATCATTGTTATCAACATATATCATACAAAGATATAAGATTGATTAAAATGAATGTTCTAACCTATGATAGAGGTACACTTATACTGAAAACAGATTTTCTGATAAGTGATTTACTAAATATTTTTAGGTTTGATGAAAGAATTAATGCCTATAGATGCTATGCATACCATTATAGTAGAGTTTTAAAAATCTTCGAGAAAATAGATTTAGAGATAGAGGATAATGTATTAGATCTGGTTAAATGTAACTGGAATATCAGAAAAAACATTTCTCTTAGAGGATATCAATCGGAGGCCATAGATGCTTGGTTTAAAAATGATTGTAAAGGTATAATTGTGCTTCCTACTGGTACAGGTAAGACTAGGATAGCCTTAGCCATATTATCTAAATTAATGGAGCCTACGTTAATCGTCGTACCAACAATAGAGTTGATGAAGCAGTGGTATAATAAGATTCAAGCATTCTTCAACGTTCCTATAGGGTTCTATGGTGGTGGTAAAAAGAATATAAGATGTATAACTATAGCTACATATGATTCAGCATATATAAATATAGAATTTCTTGGAAACAAGTTTAAACTAATAGTTTTTGATGAGGTACATCATTTACCTAGTCCAGGATATCGTCAGATAGCTGAAATGTCTGCGGCGCCATATAGGCTTGGACTTACAGCTACACCGGAGAGGGAGGACAATCTACATTTAGATCTAAATACCCTGGTTGGGGAAATTGTTTATAGTAGAAGGGTGTCAGAATTTCCTAGAAAATATTTAGCTGAATATAGGATAGAGACGATAAGAGTAAAGCTAAGTGAGGAGGAGAGAAAACTCTATCTAGAAAACATGGAGAAGTATAGAAGATATCTTGAGAAACATAATTTACGTCTAAGATCTATAAGGGACTTTGAGAAAATAATTATGAAGAGTGGGCTGGATAGAGAGGCAAGGGAGGCGATTCTAGCATGGCATAATGCTAGAAAAATTGCATTTAATGCTGTTGCAAAAATAGATATTTTAAAGGAGATTTTGTCTAAACATAGAGGTGATAGGATACTTATATTTACAGAGAATAATGAAGTTGTGAGAAAAATTTCAACAAATCTTCTCATACCTGAGATAAGCTATAAGACCGATGATAAGGAGAGGGAAAAAATTTTATCTGGATTTAAAAAAGGTTTAATAAATGTTATTATAACTAGTAGAGTATTAGAGGAGGGAATAGATGTTCCGGATGCAAATGTGGCCATAATTTTAAGTGGAACTGGAAGTAAAAGAGAATTTATACAGAGATTGGGTAGAATTCTTAGACCTAAAGATGGTAAACAAGCAGTACTATACGAGATAATTACTTCAGGTACAAAGGAGATAAGGGTTTCTAGAAGGAGGAGGAAGATTTAATGCTTCCATCACAATTGCTTATAGCTAGAGTTAAAGGTGGATTTATTTTTCCAAAATATGCATATTTTAGACAGCGTTATATATTATTGGCATCCGAATTAATAGAGTTGTTTAAAAAATCTGTTGGGAGGAAGAGGAAAATACTTTTAGATAAAATTAATGAATTGGAGGAAAAGGCTTTTAGAAATGGATTTGACTACAGATTTGCAAGGGGATTAATACATATATTGCTAAGAAAAACTATTTTCGATAAAGGAGATGTAAAAGTAGATTCCCTTAAAGCTCGTCTAGAAGTATTTTATGAAGTAAATAGAGTATATAATGGATTTGTTTTAAATGAGGAGGAGAGGAATAGGGTTTTTAAGAAGGTAGCAGGGAAATTAAATATAACTGTGCCAGAGCTTATTAAAAGTTTCTATTCAACATATGAGGAAGAGGATACCGTAAAAGAATTTAAACCAATATCTCCCATAGAATTATTAAAGCAGTATAATCTCTCTCTTACACAGACATTATTATTTAAAGCATTAAATATGACTATAAATTTCATTGCAACTGGAGCCGAGGTAAAAATATTATTATATAATGCTAAAAGACTTGGATTAATGTATATGGCCGACCAGATAGATGAAAATACTGTTAGGCTTAATATCGATGGTCCTGCCTCAATTCTAAGGCAAACACAGAGATATGGTACAAGGCTTGCGAAACTTATACCCTATATATTTTCTACACGTAAATGGAGTATAAAGGCTAGAGTTGAGAGAAAGAGTGGTAGAAAATATCTATTTTATATATCGGATAGATATCGTTTCCTATTTCCTCAAATTGATATAAGGATGGAAGAATATGATAGTATGGTTGAAATGACATTTTATAAGAGATTTAAAACTCTTGGTAGTGGATGGAATATTTTCAGAGAGCCTGAGCCAATTATAGTAAATAGGAAGATATTTATCCCCGATTTCTCTTTTACAAAAAATGGATTAAAAGTATATTTGGAGATAGTTGGATTCTGGACCCCAGAATATTTGAGAAGAAAACTTCAAAAACTATCTCAACTTAAAAATATAAATATAATTATAGCTGTAAATGAGAATCTTAGCTGTGCAAAATTGTTTAAAAAACTTCCACACGAAGTAATATTATTTAGAGATAAGCTTCCAACCCCAGAAGTATATCTTAGACTCAAGAAATATTTTCCAGAAAAGAAGGTTAAATCTAGACTATCTAAGAAAAAAATGATAGTCATACCAAAGGAGTTTAAAGAGTATTTATCTAAAATCGATGAGTGTCTATTAAAGGATGTATTAAATGAGGGTAAAAAATATGGGCTTAAAAATGATGATATATTAGATATATTAAATAAAATGAATTTTAAGATGGATTGGAAAACAATTGATATAAATAGTGTAAAAATATATAGAAGGAGGGATAAAAATGACTGAATTAGTTTATCAGAAAGATAGCTATGTCAAAGAAATTGAGGCTAAGGTTGTTAATATAGATGGAAATAGACTTATATTAGATAGAACAATATTTCATCCATATTCTGGTGGAATTTCAAATGATATTGGGGAAATAGTAACAAATAATATAAAATATAGAGTAGTATCTGTAAAATTCGATGAAAAGAGAGATGTTATACATATATTGGATAAGGAGTTTAAGGGAAATATTGGTGAAACAGTTAGACTTATCTTGGACTGGAATAGAAGATATCGTTTAATGAGATTACATACTGCGGCGCATATAATTTCGGCGATAATGTATAAGAATTATAATGCATTGATTACTGGAGGGCATATAGATCCGGATAGAGCTAAAGATGATTTTAGTATCAAGAAAATGGATAGAAAGATATTTGAAGACACTATTATAAAGGCCAATCGAATTGTTAAGAAAAATATAGAGGTAAATATAAGATTTTTGCCGAGAGAGGAGGCATTTAAAATTCCTGGAATAATTAAACTGGCAAGTAAAATGCCACCCAACATAAAGATCTTAAGAGTAGTTGAAATACCTGGCATAGATATTCAGGCCGATGGTGGGCCTCATGTTAAAAATACTGGGGAGATCGGAGAAATAGTTCTATTGAAGGTTGAAAATAAGGGGAAGAACAAGAAGAGAATATACTATACAGTTAAGCCATAATTCTATGTTTTATGCCTATATGATAGATTTATGGTGATTAAATGGTTACTAGAGCTGTTTTATGTTACATTTTTAATGACAATAAAGTATTATTGGCTAGAAAGAATAAAGGGTTTGGTGTTGGCAAGATAAATGCTCCGGGAGGGAAGATAGAGAAAGATGAGGATATTTTTAATGCAGCTAGAAGAGAGTTAATGGAGGAAGCAGGAATTACACCATTAAACTTAAAGTATCAGGGGATACTTCTATTTTTCTTTGGAAAAGATAAGTTGAAACCGGATTGGATAGTATATGTTTTAACTGCAAATAAATTTGTGGGAAGTATAAAGGAGAGTGATGAAATCAAACCCTTTTGGATAGATATCGATAAAATTCCATATGAGAATATGTGGGAGGATGATAGATATTGGCTTCCATGGCTTTTAAATAACCGATTATTTAAAGGGGTATTCGTATTCGATAAAACGGCCAGTAAATTGTTAAAGGCAAGCGTATTGGAAATTGATGAGAAAGAGTTGTTAATATACTTAGATAAACGTTAAGAAAATCATAAAGTATATTTAATATAAACTTATTATGATGTATATGCGTTTTGGAATCCTTTCATTTGATATAACTTTAGTTGCCGAAAAAGTTATTTCTATTCTCAGTTTTGGTAAAGGGGAGTTAAGTTCAATACCCTTTATAGAGAAAGTTGTTTCAAAGGGATTTAAACATATAGAGCTTTCTCTAGATGTTCTTCAAGTATTTCCAATGCTTTTAGATGAAAGAAGTTTAAAATGGATTTCACATAAAGTTAAGGATAGAGTATTTACTGTTACAGCACATTTACCTTTATGGGGGCTTGAGCCATCATGGATCAATGAGAGAATTAGAAAAGCCTCCATCGAAACAATAATTGATTCAATAAAAACTATAGAAAATTTTCTTCATCCAGAATACTATGTATTTCACATAGCTGGGAAACAGGTCTCAGAATTCACTATGCTAAGCTATAAATATAGTTTTATTAAAAATGCTTTAAAAATCTTCTCGAAAATTGCAGTAAAAAGTATATTTGAGATAATTGATGAGACGGATATAGATAAAAGGAGGATTGCATGTGAAACAATAGAATTTCCATACGACCTAACTTTAAATGTAATTAATGAAACAGGGACGTCTTTTCTAATAGACACTGGACATGTATTGTCTGGCCAATGTGGTGAAATGAATTTATATAAAATGATAGAAGAAAATGTTGATACAATCGCCGGTTTTCATATACATGATGGATATATTCGAAAAGATGTTAAAGGAAATGTTATTTGGAGAGATCATCTACCACTCGGTGAAGGAGATTTAGATGTGATAAAGTTCTTTAACCTGCTTAAAGAAATAAGATTTAGTGGGCCATTAGTATTTGAGTTATCACTTGAAGATGCTTTAAAATCCCTTAAATATATAAAGGAAGTTTATGGAGAAATACCCTAATATCTTCTACTTATTTTTGTAAGCAGGATTTCGGATTTAGTTCTCTCTAAACTGTATTTCATTACATCAAGTTTCTTCCTAAATCCAGGAATTATAGCTTCGGGAAATATAAATGAACTTAAATTATAATAGATTTCCTCTATAATTCCATAAAGTTTCTCAGCTTTTTCTAAATCTCCTTTATCAAGTAGGTCAAGAATTTTTCTTCTTAATTCTCCTGTTAAATCGGCTAATCCAAGAATATATGATGTCATTGGAACATTTTTCAATAAGATAACGTTATTTTTTACAATAATGTTATAAAACAATATTGCCTCAACGTACTCCATCAAACTATCTCTAACAATTCCACTATAATATATTTCACCCAGTTCTCTAGCCTTCTTATTTAGTTCCAAAACATTTTCCTCGATTAAACTTATCTTATCTTCAGCATTTTTAAACATATCTCTATGTATATATGATATTATTTCCTTTGAAAGCCTAATAATATTCCTAGATATCCTTATAGCCTCTTCCCTAATAGCATCTTTCTCCTCAAAACTCTTTCTCACAAAATCCAGAATCTCCTTAATATCCATAATTAATCCCATATTTAATTACATCATTTCTATTTAACTTTATTTACCTTAAACTTATCTAAATTATATCCAAGATAGGATAAAACTTGTATACATATTTTTAGAGCATTAGAGGCTTTCCTTAAAGCATTTTCTGCTTTACTTTTATTGTATATTTCTCTCGGAGTAAGTCTTTCAGAAGGTATTCCGTAACTCGTTCTCCCATGTTCGGGAGCAAGGTCACTAACTATTTCAGCCAACCTATTTATATATAATTTAATTTCAGGTGAAATATTTTTAGAGATTTCTAAAAGCTCTAAGGATGGATCATGCGTCCAGCTAGGAAGATGGAAATGAGATATTATGGCCTTTGCCAGATTTTCTACGGCAAGTTGTGTTGATTCTACAACTCCCGGCCAATCTTCTGCATTAAATCTTCTTTTAGCCGTATCTAAATGCTCTAATGCAAGCCTAAATCTATAATATACTTCTTCAACTGGATCTATTTTCATTAATTATACCTCTAACTTTACTCTTTCACCGGGTTTCGGTAAAATCCAATAATAATATTTTCCACTTTTTTTCCTCTTTAAACCACTTTTTTCTATTTTTTTTCTTATGTTTAAAATGAAATCTCTAAGTTTCCCATGCTTATCATATAAGACAATCCCATCCCAAAGTATATTTAGAATAAGTGGTGTAATTTCTTTCATCGAGATAAATTTAAGGTAATTCATTTCAAGTACAGTTAAATCTATATTGGCTGGAAAATATTTGCGTATAATCTTATAGATATAGATATAAGCTTCACTTACATTCATTTCAAGCTTATCCCATAATATAAGTAGATCTATATCGCTTCTTTCTCTCTTTTCTCTTCTCGATATAGATCCAAAAAGTATAATGCCTGAGATAAAGGGGTTTTCAGACACTAGTCTATCAATATATCCAGCTATTTCATCAATCATGGTCATATAAATATTATTTTTCAATGATTTTAATGTATCGATTCATTCAGTTATTTTCCCATGCAATTGAATAGTCAAGTTTCTCTGAAGGCGGATGCCCACGAGGCCCGTATCCTTTAGCCTTAGATATTCTTTTAAGAGGAATAAATGTACATTTAATTTCATCATTATATACATCGTATCTTAAAAATCCTAGTCTTGAATCTCCATCGATCCACAGGCTGTCACATTGTGAGAAAGCTGTTGAAGGTGCGCTGTCAAAACGTATTCCATCAACATATCTAGTTTTTCTACAATGAACATGACCATTTATAACAATAGTTGCATTAGTTTCCTTAAAGACTTTAAAAATCCTACTCCTATATGGCTCATCTATACCAAAATACCATGCTAAATATTGTTTAGGATCTCTAATATCATAGCTTGGTTCATGAATATCATGGATAAAGAGTGCATAATGCATAATCCATACATGATATTTCGCTCTAGGCTTATATTTTTGTTCCTCCATCCATTTCCAGAAATCTTTTTCCTCAGGGAGTCCAGAACCAGCTATCATGTCACAGAATCCTGAGAAACGTATATCTTTATATGTAAAACTCCACCACAATGGTCCGAATATCGATGAAAACTGTTTCAATTGTTCTGAACGAATATTAAGTCTCACATCATCTCTACCCTTTATAGGTCCAGAAACATCTGTATGTTTATTACCAGTGTCCATGTTTCCAGGAACAACATAATAGGGAAACGGAAGAGTATCTAAATCGGCTTTAATCGCCTCTAATTCAAACCTATGTATATTTCCATCCCGTGTCAAATCTCCACAAATCAATAGGAGATCCGGATTTATCTCCAATATTTGCTCACGAGCCGTTTTCCAATTCTCATTCCATGCAGGTTCATATCTAAAAGATCTAGGCGAACCTACATGTATATCTGATACAACTACAAAGCTCCACATAAATAATCCCTAGACAATTATTTTAAACTAAAATGATATTTAATGCTTAGTGATATTGATGAGCATCGTTTTAAAATTGGCCAGAAATAGAAGGAGTATAAGGATATATAAACATGACTCAATTGAAATTAAAGATATATTAGAAATATTGGAGACTGCTAGAAACGCTCCTTCAGGAGCTAATCGACAACCATGGAGATTTCTTATAGTAAGTGATCGGAAAACTAAGGTGAAAATTAGAAGGATATATGAAGAGATAGAAAGGGATTTTCATAAAAAGGCGCCGGAGTGGATGTAAAAATGGTTTAAGGAGAAAAATATAAGTTGGGAAAAAGATTTTCTTACAGATGCACTAATTCTTTTATTAGTCTTTGGTAAATCTGATGAACCATATTGGATTGAAAGTGTTTGGATAGCAATTGGATACATACTTCTAGCCATAGAGGAAAAGGGACTAGGTACACTAACCTATACACCCTCAAATACACAGAAGATAAACGAGTTTCTAGGGATACCCAATAAATATGTTTTGCAGGCAATACTTCCAATAGGATTTCCCTATAAAAAATCCGGGGAGAAGGATAGATTTCCTTTAAATGAAATAGTATATTTTAATAGTTGGGGAATAAGATAAATATCAGGAGTTTCAAAAAGACCTAAATATTTTAATGCTATTATAGTTAATGTGAAAAGATGAATTTTATTTCACATAGACTTGCAGTAAATATAATTAGGGAAATAAGTTATCAGTCTATTAAAACACGCAGTCTTGGAAGAAGGGAAATGTCTAAAAGACTGAGATCTAATGTTAGATGGAGTTTTATATCTTTAATAATGTATATAGTATTCATAATGTTTATAGGGTTATTTATCAACTCTCCCTTATTCTTTACTGAGGAGAAAGCTATAATTGCCAAATCAATATTGTTTTTCTCCCTGGGAGCGTCGATTGTTCTAAGTTTTATAATGATAAGCAATTATTCGTGGCTGCTACAGGAATATGATTTACTAAAACCTTTGATGTTTCTCCCTATCTCCATGAAGGATTTACAGCTTACCGTAATTTTAGTATCACTATATTCTGGTGGATTGATATCTTTAATCCTACCTCTCATCTCAGTGATAATTATAGGTATATGTCTTCTAAACCCGATTTTATTCATAATACTTATAATATATGTTTTATCAACATTTTTATTAAGTATGTGTATCGGGTTTAAATTAGCAAACTTTTTTTCTTTAAGAAAGATTAGTGGTAGAGGTTTTAAAGTAAATATAGCTAGATATAGTTCTACATTTCTATTTATCTTAATAATGTTTATTCAAATGATGTTTCAATCGATAGGAGCTTATGGAAGTAGACTAGCTAGCCTTATAAAGGATTACTCAAAACCACTTACATTTATCACAAATATTTTTTGGTTTATATATCCATTTTCTGCAAGTGCAGCTATAGATTTTGTAGAAAGAGGATTTATTGAATCATCTCTTTCGCTAATTCTCTCAATTCTCTATTTAATCATATTTTATAAACTTTATAACAGAGTTTTTAACCAATATTGGCATAGACTTATTTCACCAATATATCTAGCATATGGTTTAAATGCGTCTAAAATAATTGCCCCTAAACTATTTTTAAATAACCCTATAACTGCTTTAACTTTAAAAGACATAAAGACCGTTTTTAGAGAACCAACTGCGGCATCATTTATATTCCTGCCTCTCGTACTTAACATATATTTTCTAATAAACATATTTTCTGGAGGAGTTAAAATGCCCACCATATTTATACAATTCTTTATCCTATTCCTCTTTCATCTTACATTATTCCTAGCAATTTATTCAATATATTATTTAATAAGACTTGATATGAGAAAGGCATGGATATTATTTACTCTTCCCATAAGTTTTAAAACAATATGTTTATCGAAGACACTTACAATAATACTTATTACGTCTCTCTATCTTATACCTATAAGTCTTATAATCTATTTATTTATGCATACCACTATACCCTTTATCTCCCTTATTGTAAGCCTTACATCGGGCATAGGGTTAATGATATTTATATCTCGCTTTCTCCTAAAATATCTTAGACCGGGTGGAGAAATAATAAGACTAAACATTTTCCAGGAAATATTTCTAGTATTAATAGACTTAACTATATTTATACCAGCAATAATATTCTTGTCAACATTGGTGATGTATCCCGGATCTATTTATCCATACATAGTATATATTTTATCAAGTATTTTTATCTCAATAATCTTTGCTCTAATTGGATTCAAATAACTTCAGTCCTTAATCCAAGTACCTCTGAAAGCTCAGTTATTTCATCTACATAGTCACCATATACTAGTGCAAAATGATGTCCATATATAGACAGTTTCTTTAAAAGCATTCTAGGATTTTCTACAAGAATGTCAAGCGTCTGTCTACAACTTATCCCCTGATAGCTTGAAATAACTTTGCCATGAAACACAAGTATTTTATCTAAACTCATATGCATTCTTGCAAGAGTAACATCTTTATTTAATTCTAAATCTACATAAAGCGTTACACCATATTTCTGTCCATGAAAATCGTATAGTGAATAACTATATCCCTCTTCTCTAAGTCCCTTCATTTTAATAGACGGTACATCGTGAGATATTCTAAAAACATTTTTATTAATATTATGTGGCCATAGATTTCCTATAAATGCAGCTTTACCAGACAGTTCCATCAATAACGTTGTTCCCATCAATAGGCTTAAATCACCCTCACATGCGGCTGGAATACCTCTATCTTTCAATAACGATATGGATAGACATGGTGTAACTTTTTCCTTATAGTATATTGGTTCTGCACATGATATTGCTACCATATCTACACTATATTTTTCAATAAAGTTTAGTATAGCTTTATATAAACGTAATGCTTTAAATATTTCTCTTTCATCTACATTTCTCTCCCTGGCTTTTCTAATAAGCTCATTAAAATCTTTTTCTACACTAGAGATTTTTAAATACTCTTCAAATAGCTGTTCACTTGATATAGATATAGTTTCTATTCCAAATTTTCGTCTAAGCTTATTGAGATCACAGGTACCGCTTATAACAGAAAATGGGGGTAAACCTTTAGAAGAAATGTACAGTATTCTACTTCTATATAACTTCTTCCTAATATATAGATATTTTAAAACCCTATTTAACTCAATATAATTTAGGGGAACATATACTTCTCCTCCCAATTCCTTAACATAGGCTGCAACATCATAGTTTATTACAGATGGTCCAAGTAGTATTAATGGTAGTTTAAGTAAACCTATTTTTGCAAGCAATCTATGTCCCATACCCCCAATCCTAAAACCTATAAATACATCTATGTCCCTAGAAATATCCATTAAAAGTTTATCTATATCTTTAAAACTAGTCAAGATAGCTGGTTTTTCTAGAGACACATATCCCTCAACATTTCTTGAAAGCTCATCCATAATTTCATTAACTCTCTCCTTAATTCTCTCAATTGAAGGAAGTTTTCTGAAAAACGCTTCCTCATGACTTATAAAGACAGGTTTTACTCGAAGTTTCATATCAACCCCCACCTCATTCAGATAGTTTAGCTTTAATAAATATTGCACCACATTCCTCATAATTTTCTTCAAATATCCTCGGCTCCCCCTCCGGTATTATTGTGGGAGGATTGTCAAGTACACCAATTATTTTTTCACAACTATATCCAGCCCCTTCCAAAATCTCCACTGTTTCACTAACATTATAGAATCTAGCCATGCTTAAAACAGGTTCCCCATTTTCAGCCAAATCCCTATATAGTTTCCCCCAACTACTCTCTCTATTTATAATCATAACAATTATAACTGAATCTTTCTTTAAAACATTTTTTAAAGCCATTAAATCATTCAACGGATCTACAAGAAATTCGAGAACAGTTATCATGTAGACAAAATCTATAGATTTTTTCCTAATCGGAGGTAGAGACATAACTCCTAGAATACTATCGACTCCTCTTCCTACAGCTTTTTTAACCATATTTATGGATGGATCTATACAGATAATATATTTTTCATCAAGCAGTCCCTTTGAAAAAATACCTGTACCTCCTCCATAATCTATTCCAATACCATTTTTAGGTAAAAGATATTTTAAAGCCTTTAGCTCAGCCTTATAAACATATCTCCCCATAGGCTGCTGATACCATTTATCATAATCCTCCACAACTCTATTAAATACTTCGATAATTTTATTAATACTATACATTTTCAGCCACCCTAACTAGTATATTAAATAACTCTAATGGATCTTTACCTAAAATAACTATAGATGGTTCTATTCCCCTAGCTCCCGGATGATAATAGGCTTTCGCAATAATTTTCTTCTCAACAATAAAGTCTATGATTGGACAACCCATTTTAGATTCAGATATCCCGACTTCTACAACATTTATACCCATATTTTTCAATGCTTTAATTATATTGCTATTTGCCCTAATATTTACGCATGCTCTAATATTTCTATTAAGAGTATTTAAGTGAAATAAAAGTAAACCTAGATGTTTAGATCCTCCATAAACAACTTTACCACACACTAACGGCTTACTCATACTTTTAACAATCCTCCCACTGAGACCGGCAATATCATCAACACCTCTACATTTCTCTCTAGCATAAACCATATTCATACCTACTTCTGGGATAAGCTTAACAATAACTTTACTTTCTTCGATTCTTTTCAGGATATTTAAAAGCTTATTTATTATCGGGTCTAGAGTATAGGTATATTCTCCATAAATTTCATCTATACTTGTCCTAAAACTCTCTCTTACAATCTTTCCATCAATTTTTACACCATATCCCTCAGAAACTTCACCTATAATACTGTATTCAAACCCATTATTCAAGCATGTTTTTATAATATTCTTCACATTACTAGCTACAGCTATAAGTGCACCATAGCTAGGTGTTCTTAAAAAATCCTCATCTAAAACGCGGTGATCAACCAATATTTTTTTGGAATCAATTTTCATTAAAACATTATATTTGTGAGAGATCTCGAGCAAGGCTTCAAGTAAACCCCCCTCAGATATATCATGTAAAAGCTTTATCTCTTTTTCACTGGATAGAATTAATGCTTTAGGTAAAGGTGTTAATCCTCTCCAAAAATCTTTCTCTACACTTATTTCTCCAGTAAGACTTTTAAGCCATACAGTCTCTTTACCAATCTTATCTATAAGGATGATTTTATCTCCCGGTGAAGGTGGAAGGGGTTCTCTAAACCTATATCCAATTGAGGTAACATTTATAATTGGCTGAATAATTCCCTTATATACACCGGTATGGCCGCCGATAACTTTAACACCATATTTTTTAGCCTGATCTCCGAGCTCGCTGCAAATAATCTTTAAATCATCTTCACTCGACTTCGGAGGTAACAGTATTGTTACAACAATTTTCCTAGGTTTAGCAAAAGCTACAGCAATATTTGAGACACTATAATGGAAGGCGAAGAAGCCGAGAGTCTCTATCGGTAAACCTAATGCAGGATTCGATGAAACAACTATTTCTCTATCCTCGATTCTATCTAAAACATTTGAGTCTAAATATAATTCTGATAGAGGCAGGTATGGTTTAACATATTTTTCAAAAATAATTCTATCAATCTTTCCTATCTTTATCAACTTGATCCCCAGTCTATCTACTAATAATATTAATATATACAGTTATTAATTATATTGCTATGCAGTATATTGATGCTCATTGCCATCTATATGAATTTGATGAAAAAACAATATCTACTTTTAAAGATATATCCATAGTTGCGGTTTCTGATGACCTAAAATCTTCTCTCAAAACAATATATTTGGCTGAAAAATTTAAAGATATTTATCCATGCATAGGTATACATCCATGGAATATAGAGAAAATCGATCTCAAAGAACTAGAGGAAATTAAGAATCTGATAGAAAGATTTAATATAAAATGTTTAGGAGAAATAGGATTAGATAGAAAATTTGTTCCACAAACTTATTGTTTACAGATAGAGGTATTCGAACATTTTCTAAAACTTGCATCGGAATATGATTTGATAGTAAATCTACATTCACCAAATGCTTGGAGAGAAGTATATAAAATGGTTATAAAATATAATATTAGTAAAGCCGTATTTCACTGGTATACTGGTCCATTAGATTTACTTAAAAAGATTATAGATAAAAAATTTTATATAACGATAAATCCAGCAATAGTTGTTCAGAAAAAGCATAGAATAGTTTTAGAAAATGCAGACATATATCAGATTCTAACTGAAAGTGACGGCCCATATAATTATAGAGGACTATATTTAACTCCAGCCAAAATAAGAGATTTATTAAAAATAATATCTGAAATAAAAGGTTTATCCCTATACGATTTAAAGAAAATAATATTGGAAAACTTTAATAGACTTTGGCTAAAATAATTTAGATGAGAGGATATCATGATTGATGAAAAAATATTTAAAAAAATATCTAATATTCTTGAAAAAGAGGAGATTATCGAGTTTGCCTATATATTTGGCTCATATGCAGCTGGATTAAATAGAGAGGATAGTGATATAGATTTAGCCATATATCTTAAAGAAAATATAAATATAGACTATGAATATCCAGTAAGGCTTGCATTAAAAATAGAGAAAAGAATTGGAATACCAGTAGATGTCATCATATTAAATGATAAACCAATTCTAATAATTTCAGAGGTATTAAAAAATGGAATAGTTGTTTTCTCAAAAAATGAGAGGAAGAGAATATTTTTCGAAACAAAAATGCTTAGCCAGATACAGGATTTCAATGAATTGATGAAGGAATATGATGAAATGAGGTTAAAGAGATATGGAGTTAGATAAGAGAATGATTCAGCTTAGAATCGACATTATTGAAAGAGATTTAAAGGAGATTGAAGAAATATCTCGTCTTAGAAAAATTACTTATAGAGATGAACTTGCATTAAAATATGCGTTATTAGAATGTATAGAGGCATGTATAGATATTTCAAACCACATAATTTCTGTAAAAGGTTTTAGAAGACCTATGGACTATAAAGATATATTTACTATTCTCGAGGAAAATAATATAATAGATAGAGATTTATCCCAAAGACTACAGAATATGGTTAAATTTAGAAATATATTGGTACACAAATATGCTATTGTAGATATGAAAATTGTATTAAAAATAGCTAGAAAAGACATAGTAGATATAAAGAAGTTTATAAAAGAAATATTAAAGCTTATAGCATAAATATTTCTAAAATCTTTACAATCTAGATAGATACTTCATACTTATCCATAAAATTATTTATCAATACTTTGTAGGATATAAGGATTTTAATCAAAGTGTTGTAAGATATATATTTATGCTATATATAAGTATATATGGCATGGAGATAGACCCATAGTTTTAACAAACATTGGAAGAGTCTTTATTGAAAACAATGTACCATTCGAATTATTTGATAAAAAGATTCAAGCAGTAATCTCATGTGGAGAACTAAATGTACCCAAAAATTATCCCAAAGTAAAAGTTCTAAGTAAATGCTATTATGTAAAGAAAATCAACTATATTTAAATCTAAAGGCGTAAAGTCCTAAAATATATTTTTCATAACCAATTTTACTGATAAATATTTTTTGTAAAAATTGATATAATATTTTAAAAATGTAAATAAAAAAATAAATATTGTTTTAGATAATGTATTTTATGTGGGAAAATGAGTATAAGGTATTTACTTATTCCTCTCTTTCTGATATTGCTTGTAATGACTATTGCTACTAATACATCAGATACTTTATATCTACTATTTATGGACTGGATAGAGGGTAAGCCTAGTGGATTAGTGCGGCTTCATATAGTTCTTCCAGAGAAAGGTTCATGCTATATTCTATGCATAAACTATACAGACGCTGTAGCCGATATACTCTTTTCAAGAATATATTATGTAAATCCCACTATAACATTTAAGGTTTGGAGAATTCCTAAGAGAGTTGAATATATTAATGGCTCAAAGGTTGTAAGATATTTTGAACATGTATTCTACTTCTTTGTTAGAACTCGTAGAAATATATATGTAGGGTTAGCCATAGTTGAACCTAAAAAACCTATAACTGATTTTAACGTCAAATTACATTTTCTTACACAATCGGATGAAGTGTCATTAAATAATGCTAATTCATATAAGATGGGAACTACATATAATTATCAAAACGTTAGGATAGGAGAGTATCATTCAATAAATGGTATACATGTTTCATGGGGATTTACTAGTGGAGACGAGTATAAAAAGATTAGAATCGAACTTTATCATAGATTAGCTTCAATAGCTGGAGAAGATTATCTAGCATATAGAAGAGGAGAATATAATTTAAATAATCTTCCATGGGGTCCACCTTCATCTCCCATAAAATATCCTACTTCTATTTCGGTAACGGGATGGACGGCGGCAGTATTTAATGGTATTTGTGCGAAAGTAATGGGTCGGGTAGAATATAAATATGATATGTATTGTACAGAATATCCTGATGATCTTACTGCAGATTTTCTATTGGTAATGACTCCAATAAATTTAATAGGATACTGGAAGGATGGAACACTTTCATGTAATAAATGTGGTAAGAAACCGTCGGCCAGCTATGGTAAAATTGAGTCGGGAGCTAAAACAAGAAATGTTGCATTGGGGCCGGGAGGAGGATATAAGAGATGGGATACAGATTTATCTTTTAGTATAGGTATAAGTATAAGTAAGCCTACTCAATACGCTGGAACAAGCGTGACTATCGGTTTCTCATTTACATATAGAGTATCTGGCTCCAATGTATATTCGGAGGCTAGACCAAAAATACATATAGTGAAGGATAGTGGATATGTTAATAAGGATCTCTACTACTTCTTTGAGGGATCTCCTACAGTTAGATCCGAGGTACTACACTTTACATGGATTCCTCCATAATTTCATCCTATTTTTAGTAAATCTTTGTTGATTGTAAGCCATTTCCTTAAAAATTTATAGGCTTTTTTTCCACATATTTCATGTCTTCCCTCAAAGAATTCTGAGTCTATTCTATCAGCTACTCCTAGAAACTCATATACTTTTCTAACTTTTTCATAGGCATATTTTGTAGATTTTATTGGAAATATTTGGTCTTTTGTACCGCTTTCAATGAAGAGAGGTTTAGGTGCAATTAGAGATGCAATATCATACATCTCTCCATATTTCAATATCCCTGGAATATAGTTATCTATACAATGTTTAATGGATAAAATGCTGTCTCTAAATGTATTTAAATATCCACTAATAACGGTAACTTTAATTCTATCATCCAATGCAGATGTAAATAATGTAGTTGTACCTCCACCAGATATACCCATCATTCCAATCCTATCTTTATCAACATCATTTCTAGTCTCAAGATAATCTATAGTTTTAATAGCATCCCATACCCTTCTACCAATAGTCGTCTTACCAAGCATGAGACTCCACAATGTAAGCCACCAACATGAACTTGAACTGGGACTCATAGAAACATCTTTTTCTTCCCTCCTTTCACCAAATCCAGATTGTTCAGGAGCAATAACCAGAAATCCATGTCTAACCAAACTTAATGCAAAATCCTTCTGATATCCTCTTGAAATAGGATTAACTCTATCCTCCCCATCCTCCCATATACCTACAACGTCATTCTTACCATATCCATGTCCATGCATAGCTATTACTGCAGGCAACCTACCATCAACATTTTTAGGAATCAATACATATGCTGGAATAAGATTAAATCTATCACTCCAATACAAAACCTTTTCACGAACATATTCATCAAACTCCTTTCTCTCAACAATTTTTGGAGAAAGAGGTCTAGACGGATAATCAAATCCACCTAAAAGATCTATAAGCTTCTCCCTAAACCTCCTTCTCCACTCCCTCCATTCCTCAATACTCTTGGCCATAAAACCATATATCCTCCCAACATTCTCATAAACCCACTTATAGTAGGTCAAAGGCCTAAAAAACTCATCCAACCACACCACCAAAATATTTCAACATATCCAGATATAATAATATAACTAACAATAATCGAAATTTACCCAAATAGAAATATTAATATATATCTAAATCTAACAGTTAAGCATATTAATAATAATGTCTACAAATCCTTCTCTCAGCAAACATAAAGACGAGGGCTGGCCCTCCACCTTACATCGAGAAAAAGATATTGCTTTTAATACATTCTACTATAATTGGAGTCCATATGTTATTCAGATAATACATAAAAATTGTTGGCTTAAAACCCTATTCAAAATAATATTGTATCCATTAATTAGAAGCCTACTGTTAGCGATAAACATTGTTCAGCCAATAATATTTCTAAACTAAACCAAGAACTAGCAGTATATTTAGCTGGAACAATAATATCAATACTTTTAGGAATAATATATATTGCTCCAATAGTCTCTCTCTATATCGGATTTGATATTCGAAGATATTTTAGGAAATCTATATATTTATCAATACTATCATTGATTATATGCATTGTTGTTCAATTTCTCTCCATATCTATACTCTTAACAATATTTAAATTAATCTATATATTACTGGTTCTACATCCTTCATAATACAATAGCCTATCAAAGTTTTCTCGAAAATAATTTTATTTTTTCTGAGTTTTATTAATAGATAATGTAAGGATAATATACTCTAAATGTTGATAGAAAAGTATAATTATAGGTTATGTATATGTATTGTTGCACATATAGGTGCATGCGATTTAAATGGGATATGAAGGAAAAAATGTAAAGGTAAACGATTTAAATCCAGGATCTAGGAATGTAAATTTGACCGTGAAAGTATTGTCTGTAGGAGAAGAGAGAGAGGTTACATCTCGAAGAGATGGAAGTAGACATAGAGTTGCAGATGCATTGGTTGGTGATGAGACTGGAACAGTTCTAATGACGTTATGGGATGAAAATATAGATAAGATGAGGGAGAAAGAAGACTCCGTGGTAGATATCAAGAATGGATATATAACTGTGTTTAGAGATTCTATGAGACTCTCAATTGGAAGATATGGCAGTATTGAGGATTCAAATAAAACTATTGAGGAGATAAATGAGGAAAACAATATTTCTGAGAAAAGGGTTGAAAGACCTAGATCCTATAGGAGAAGATTTTCGCGTAGAAAATATTAGGAAATAAATTAAAATAAGATATATATTTTATTTCTTTACATTTTAATAATAATTATCAGGTTTTATTTATTCTATAATCTAAGTTTATAGGAGATCGGATTTTCTAGTAGATAAATTTATATATTAGTAAAATAAATTATCTAGTAGGTATCTATATGAAGAATCTTATTAAAGTGACTCGTAACTATCAGATTACTATTCCAGCCGATGTTAGAAGAAGACTCAATATTAGTGAGGGAGATTTTATTGAAATAGTTTACGATGAGTCTGAGGGTGTAGCTAAAATTATACCTGTTAAGAGAAAAAGAACTACTGTTAAACTTGGTAGAAAGATTAGTGTGGAGGAGGTGGAGAAGATTATTGAGGAGGTTTTAAATGAAGTTACTTCCTGATACGAATGTTTTAATATATGAGACAGTGGAGGATTCTGATCATCATGAGGAGGTGTGTAGGATTTTGGACGAATGTTCAGAGATATTTATACCTTCTCTTATTATTCACGAATATTTCTGGGTAGCTTTAAGACTTGGAATAAATATTAAAATTGTATTGACAAAGATTGAGGAATATTTGGATGATCCAAGAACATATTATTTCATCGAGTCTTTAAATGTGTATAGAAATGCTGTTAATATGCTTTTAGAAGATGGTAAAGATTATCGGGAAATTAATGACTACATTATTCTTGCAGTTGCATATGATGAGAAAATAGTTCTTGCAACATATGATGAAGATTTGAGGAGAGCGGCTATGCAGAGAGGAGTAAATGTTATTCCATGATTGAGTTCTTTAATTTTATTAGTCTAAAATATATATTTGTTTTGGGGAGATTATGGGTAGAGGTTTTTTTAAACCAATTATTCCCGATATTTCCAAATATAGTGTTATAGCCGAGCCTATAAAAAGTGAGGAATGGTATTGGGTTGGTGCTCCATCTGCTCTATACGATGTTGATAGTGATGAGTTTTGGCTTGCATATAGGGTTAGGTCTAAAGAGGAAAGAGGGTTTAAATTGGTTTTAGCTGTTTCAAAAAATGGAGTAAATTTTAATTCAGTAAAAGTTTTTTATAAAAATGATGTAAATCTATATTCATTTGAGAGGCCTAGCTTGGTTAAGGATCCATTTACAGGTAGATTTAGACTATATTTGTCTGGAGATGTTGGAAAGGGTTGGAGAATATTTGTTTTAGATGATGTAGATGATCCTAGAGACTTTGATATATCTACTTTAAAAATAGCGTTGTCTCCATCCTCTAATGCTAGGGATAATAGGTCTGTAAAGGATCCATATGTATTTACAGTTGGAGGACTATACTTTATGTATTATATTGGTGCTGGAGTTAGGGAGGAAATGTATGGAGCATATTCATACAATGGTTTAGACTGGAACAGGTTTGAGGAGAACCCTATATTGGAGCAGGGTGGATGGCATAACTATTATACTAGGCCTTCAAACATATTGGATTTAGACGGAGTATTCCAAGTATTCTATGAGGGTTCAAATAAAGAATGGTATCAACCAGTATTTAATATACAGACTGGATATGGAATCTCATTTGATTTAAGAAAAATATATGAAGTAACCTTAGATAAACCCCTATTGTCCTCACCTACAGGTAATCTTTATGAAACAATCCGATACATGGATAGCGTGATTATAGATGATAAAATTTACTTCTACTACGAGGCTGCTAGAAGGGATAATTCATTCGAGCTTAGAGTATCGGTTCAAGAGGTGGATTTATGAAGATATATATTTTATGCGACGACTATGCTGGATATGATAGTAGATTTCTAGCCCAACATGGTATCTCAATACTGATAGATAATGGTGTAGATAGAATTTTATTCGATACTGCTCAATCTTCAGACATAGTATTGAAGAATATGAAGGTATTAAATATCGATCCAAACAGTATAGATTTAATTTTCCTATCTCACTGTCACTATGATCATACAGGTGGATTATATGGAATACTCAGTAAAATTGATGGAAAGACTCCAGTTATAGCTCATCCAACAATTTTTAGAAAAAACCTGTATTATAAGCCGGTTTTAAGAAATGTAGGTATACCGTATACTAGGAGTGAGCTGGAAAATGTTGGTGGAGAATTTATTTTAACTAAAAGTTTTGTAAAGATAGCTGAAAACATATATTCTACTGGAGAAGTTGAGAGGAACCCGGTATATGAGGGTGAGAAATTTACCTATACTTTGATTGATGGAAAGATTGTGCAAGATAACATGTTGGACGACATGTCTATAATAATTAGATTTGATGACGGTATTGGAATTATAACTGGATGCTCCCATGCAGGCATAATAAATATAGTCGAACACTCCATTAAAAAGACGGGTCTCGATAGGATTAAAATGATTATAGGAGGCCTGCATTTAATAAACATGGATGAGAAAAAAGTTTTAAGTATCGCAAGAAAGCTTAAATCAATGAATGTTGAGAAGATATATGCTGGACACTGTACAGGAATATATTCCCACCATATATTCAAAAAGGTTTTCGGCAAAAACTACCATATACTATATTCTGGAAAAATAATAGATTAATTTAATGGGCTAAATCTACATTAGTACTCTCTAGCTAGATATTAATAATACTTGAAACAGTAAATTCTTCAGGTTTCAGAAATGTTTATAAATATTTGGAAGTATTTAGATTTGGGGTTTGGATGGATTCTTTGAAGGAGGAGTTTTTAAGGCTTTTGGAAAAGGATATGGAGTTTAGATATGCTGTTGCAGGCAGACTAGGAATACTCGAAGTACTGAGAAAACTAGACACCATAGCAGAAGAACAGACAAAAATATGGATGGAAATAGGTAAGCTTAGGGAGGAGCAGACGAAGATATGGAAGGAGATAGAAAAGCTTAGGGAGGAGCAGACGAAGATATGGAAGGAGATAGAAAAGCTTAGGGAGGAGCAGGCAAGGTTTAGAGAAGAGCAGACTAGGATTTGGAGGGAGATTGAGAGGTTGAGGAGGGATATGGTGGAGGGTTTTAGCTTGGTTAATAGGCATATTTCTGCTCTGGGTGCTAGGTGGGGTTTGATGTCTGAGGAGGCTTTTAGGGAGGGGCTTAAGGGTATTTTGGAGAAGGAGTTTGGGGTGAGGGTTGAGAGATGGAGCTGCTATGATGATCTAGGCCTAGTATATGGATATCCAAGCATGATTGACATAGATATAGCAGTTAAAGATAACAAAATTCTATTGATAGAAATAGCATCACATATAAAGACATCCGACATATATGAGTTTAAGAGAAAAGCAGAACTATACAAAAAGAAGGCTAATAGGAAGCCTGACAGACTCCTGATGGTAACACCATATATAGAGGAGAAGGCTTTAGAAGCAGCCAAAAAACATAAAATAGAAATATACACAAAAATTTAAAGTATTCTTAGTTCACCAATTAATATTTCGTATTATTCTTAAATGATAATTCATCAATTTAATGTTAAATTTCTTAATGAATAAATATTATTATACTATTAAGGTTCTAGATGTATGTTGTTTAATTTCTTTTACATAGTTTCATCTATAGTTAAAATGACTATAGGTGGTCTTTATTAATAGATATGGATGGGAGAATATGCTGAATATTTACTGAAACTTACTTAACATCATACTTTAAATTTTAGTGAAATTATTATATACTTTATTCTGAAAGCTAATAGAAGTATAGGTTTAAATAGAAGGTTGAGCATCATATACTTGATATAAATGTCTTTTCAAATAGATATGGTTAAAGAAATATTAGATTATAGTGAGAAAAATGGTAGAGAAGTTGTCTATATAGTATATGAGGATGGTAGAACATGTTTTCTCCCCCTAGGCTTTAATGGGGGAATATTTAGGGCAGATATAAAAGATATTAAATATATTTTACATACACATACTGTTCCAAGATATACACCTTCTCTCACAGATATTTTAACAGCATATAGGATTAGTAGAATTAAAGGTACACCAATACCTCTATATACGGTAAGTAGGATTAACAATAAGATAATCATATATGAGATAAAAGTTCGTCCAGATGCAGATATAGATACAATTATAGAGAAATTAAAGCCCATAGAAAGCATGATTATAAAAGATATAGACATGTATTCTAAAATCCAGCACTATAAAATGTTGTCTAGAAGAGATATATCTATAACAAGATACACTATTCTAGAATAACTTTAAGATGTTTCGCCACAAATAATATATTTCTGAATAAAATACATTTAGGTCTTATAATTATGGGACTAGTAACTTCCAGAATTGAAAGTAAACTATAGGTAAAAAGATACTTAAATTTATAAAATATTTTTCTCAAAACTTTATTGAAACTAGAGATGTAGAATATATACACCTAAAACATCATTAAATCTTATTAATCCTTAAAACGATATTTAAATCGGTGATGAAATGCTTCCACGTGAAAGAGTTATAGCTGCACTTGAACGTAAAGTAGATGTATTGGATAGAATACCTATACATGATTCTCCATGGAGTGCTACTATAGATAGATGGAGAAGTGAAGGCCTTCCCTCAGGAATATCTCCAGCAGACTATTTTGGATATGAGATAGCGGTATTTGGTGTAGATACTTCTCCCCAATTTCCAGTAGAAGTATTGTATGAAGACGATGAATATATTGTTGAACGTACAAGTTTTGGAGGAATACGTAGAAATCATAGAGATTATTCAACCACACCTGAAATAATTGATTGGCCATGTAAATGTAGAGAGGATTGGGAGAAAATAAAGCCTAGACTTGTTCCACATGAGAGAAGAGTGGACTGGATATCCCTTATAAATAGCTATCATCGAGAGAAAAGTCGTGGAAGATTTCTAATGTATGGTGCAGCAGTAGGATTCGATAAAATTCAAAGCTATGTTAGAACAGATAGATTGTTAAAGGCAATAATAACTGATCCAGAATGGGTTATAGATATGTATTGGACGGACGCCAAACTTGCAATAGATATGTGTGACATATTAATTAAAGCTGGATTCAAGTTTGACGGAGCATTCCTATACTGTGATCTAGGATATAAAAATGGATTACTATTTTCACCAAAACATTTTGAGGAACAACTTCACCCAGTATTTAAAGAACTATGCAGATTTTTCAAATCCCGAGGAATGTATGTATTCCTACATAGCTGTGGATGTGTAAAGGAACTTATACCATACTTTATTGAAGAGGGATTCGATGTACTACAGCCACTTGAAGTAAAGGCTGGAATGGATTTAATTGAATTAAAAGAAAAATATGG
>Ga0190308_1000010_pt1 | contig 84767 bp, 94 predicted proteins | sample 48700756_MG_FD_165050 | JGI IMG/M metagenome (GOLD analysis project Ga0190308, IMG submission 165050) | Hydrothermal vent sediment bacterial communities from Southern Trench, Guaymas Basin, Mexico - 4870-07-5-6_MG | ecosystem: Environmental > Aquatic > Marine > Hydrothermal vents > Sediment ...
CCCCCATCTTGGATATATACCTAGAGATTAAGTTGAGAACTGCAATGGTGTCTCTATCGGCTCTGAAACCACATATCGGACATTTAAACCTCCTATATCCTACATTAACCATTTTTATATAGCAGTATGGACATGTTGTTGAAGTCCCTCTTGGATTAACTTTGACTACAGTTAGACCATGCTTCTTTGCTTCCCACTCAATCCACCACAATAGCTTCCTATAGGCCATGTATATCAAGCGTTCTCTCCAAGGCTTCTTAAGCTTCCTTGATTTCTTGTTTAGATTATTTAAGTCCTCAATCACAATGGTATCCATGCCGTGAGCAATAGCGAAATCTACTATTCTTTTAGCCTCTTTTCTAACAAAATCATTAGTTATATTATGTATCCTTCTACTAAGCTCTTTAATACGCTTTAGAAGTCTTCTCCTAGTAAGCCAAGCTCTATACTTACCGAAACTATACTTCTTTTGTAAACGCTCAATATGTTTCTTAATTCTTATACAGTCTTCAACCCTTGTCCTATCCCTAACGATATAGTCTTGGAATCCGTAGACTATTTCGTGCTCGTTAACATCAACTGCTATAGCTCTCGTAGACGCTTTCACATCCTTAACGTATTTCTTAACAACTACATGTAGGAATACACCGCTTCCACGTACAACCAGTCTAGCTTCACGTATGTTCCAGTCAAGGTACTCTCTTATGTTTGATGGGTATCCAGTAATCTTTATGTTTCCAACACTAACAATATACGTTGTCATATTGTTTAAGTTTAGTTTATAGGATAGTTTTGGTGTTAGCCACATTCTCTTGGTTTTTATGACTGGTCTCCTACCTCTCCTAGGGTTCTTTAGCCATGACTTAGCGATTGCTATTGCTTCTCGGTAACAATCCATAGCTATCCTAGACGATAGATTGTATTCTTCTTTAAGCACATTGTATAGGGCTTTATGTACCTTGCTAATCCTTAGCTCCTTGTTGTCTATTATCCAGTTTACAGCATACCTCAATGCGTTTACGTATCTGTCTACGAGGGAGAATAGGGAGGGTTTAGGGCTAACCTTGAGCTTGAACGTGGCGGTTAGCTCTCCCACATCTTCTCCCCACACTAAGCTTATATTTTCCCCAGTTTATAAGTATTCTGGGGAACAATAGATGGTAGAAGTCTACTGCTTTAAGGCAACAATAATAAGCAAGGGAAAAGACCGAGTAGTCATATACCCGCCAAAAGAATACCAGCAAAAACTACTAAAACACAAAGGCAAGAAAGCAGGAATAGTGCTAATCATCGAAGAATAATATTATACCGTCTTGAAAGACTGGACTTTCGGTGGTAAGCGATGATTAAAACTATCGAAAAACAATCAAGCTTAAACTCATACCATTAACTAAGAATGATAAGAACCAACTATGCTCTCTTCTGAATGAATATACAATAATGATAAGAGAAGCATTGGATATAATAATGAAAAACGATGCTCGTAGTAGGAAGAAAGCCCATGAACTATGCTATAGTGTATTAAGAGAGAAGCACACTCTCACTTGCATAATAAGTTTGTTCAGAAAGCATATAAGAGAGCTTTGGCCATGTACCGTAGCTATAGGAAGTTACTGAATAAGTGGAAGCGACTACCAGAGAAGAAAAAGAAGATGATATCACCACCATCACCTCCTAAAGTTGAAGATAATAGAGTCATAGAGCTACATAGATACCTATAGGCTTGAAAGGAGGCATGGCTTCTTAGTACTGACGGTGTCCAAAGGTAATGGTATTTACCCAAGATTCTTAGTAATAGGGTACGAATACGCTAGGAGAGAGCTTGAGGGTGTTAAGCTAGAGGACTCTAAGATGCTGATTGATGATGAACCATATCTACTCTTAACCATACGTAAAAATGTTGAGGTTAATGAGCATAGGAGTAAGCTCTTCATAGACATTGATGAACTGTTTTTGGTGTTTATGGTTTTTTATGTTGTTTGTTGTGTTTTTATTTTGGGGTGCTGTAGGATGGTGTTTATAATTTTTTCCTAACAATTTAGTTTCGAAATGTGGGGTGCTTGGGGGCCACCCTAAACGCTCCCAACCAAATGCAAAAACAAGAAGGGATGAAGATTGTAATAAAATATCATAAGACCCGAACCCCCGTGCCCAAAGCAATTTCAAGTACCCCTAGTAGCTAAACTAATCCAGCTAACGGGCACGGGCAACCACGTAGAGAAAATAATGAGAGAAGCTCATGAGGGAGCTTTAAAGCTTGAAGCAGCGATTGTAGGTGGGCATTCGGAGGTAGTAGCAGGCCTACGTAATAGGCCGCCAATAGTTATCGTATCTGCCCTCGGGTACCTGTCTCTAATAATGTAATTTTACCTACTAATGTTAGAGCATGAGATAAAAATATTAATGACTAAAACAGTTGCATAGAAGGTACAGCTATTTTAGCCTCAGAATTTCAGGAGGAACTAGAAAAAGAATATGGCATGGAGTTTGTTGGGAAAGCTAAAAATTCATAGAAAATATAAGTGTTGTAAAAGAGGCCCTAGAGTTAGCTAAAAGAAACCTAACCAATGGTATGCATGATCCTACAGATGGAGGTTTGCTCGAAGGCCTATATGAAATGAGCATTGCAGCTAATAAAGGCTTTATCGTTTAGGAAAATAAAATACCTATTGCCGGGGAAACAAAGGTTCTAAGTAAACATATCAGCATAGATCCTCTAAAACTAATAAGCTATGGAGTACTGTTAGCCGCAATACCTAGCTATTAGAGTTTTAAAGGAGAAAGGCATTAAAGCAACTGTAATAGGCTAGTTTACAAAAGACCCTAATGAAAGAATCATAATCAGAGAAAATGAATACGCGGAGAAAATAATTGAACCTGTTATTGATGAGTTGTGGAAGCTTTTTAAACCTTAAGGTTTAAAAACACTAGGGAAATACTTTATAAGGTAACATATATGAATACTAAATAGTTACCGGGTGAAGACACTAGTGAATGATGAAGAATACGAGGTATTAAGCAGGTATTTAGGCGATCTTCTCGATGACGTTATTGAAAGGTACAATTACGATGTTGATGTGGATGAGGAATATGATGATCTACTTAACTACATATACAGGGCTTTAATTAAAGCATGGTTTAAAGGGAGAAGGCCTTCTATAAGTAGGCTGGAAGGAAGACTAAGGGAAGTTAGAAGGAGAGAGAAAAAGAAATTACTAATTCTTCTAAGTTTCTATGTAAGTAGATATTTAAGGATGAAACGTGTTCTCACATTACGCTAACATGGAACCTAAACTTTACTTCTAAGTATACGCAACAGTATTATATCGGTTAATAATATTACCGTAGTTGCGGTTAAGCTCACAATTAAAATATAAGTGAAGGGCTCTCTCCTTAAGTCTTCGTTTTTAAGTACAATGTTCTTCAATTTTAACTCACCGTATCTTGAAAGCACATAAACACTGCCTATTTTCTCATAGTGCAAATCAATTCCGTAATAGTCTTTCAGGCAGAAACTGTTGTCTTGAACATTAGAAACTACTCCATAATAATCAAGCACAGGTACAGTATCGTTTATTTTAGGAGGCTCAGTAAACCAGAGTACAGTGTATATTCCTGAGAACCCCAAGTACTGCTTATCATCAACTTTCGTTAGGTAAAATATTCTCCGTGTTCCATATTCAACGAAATAAACTACATGTTCCTTCATTGAGGTTTTTTCAACAATTATGTACTCTGAGCCCCCAATGTTTAAAGAGCCCTTAATACTAAATGAGATTTCAGTACTATTGCTACTATAAGCAAGTTTAACAAACGGTAAAGGAGTCCTTAAGTCCCTATAGCTTAATATGTAGGGGAGTATAATAGCTGATAAAAGAATTAGAGAAGGAACCAATATCTTAAACACAAGCTTCAACCATACTTCACCCTAAATGCTAATGATAGCATGCTGATGAAGTATAGTATTAAAGCAAATGTGAAAAACAACGTACTAGCAAAAACATTTTCGTATTCCCCAGCATGGAAGGACACAGGTATTTGAGGCTTTGGCTTTATACTTATTTGGAACTTTATTTTTACTGAATTTATGATAAGAGAGGAAGATGATCCTGGAACCCATTTTTCTGAGGGGTCAAAGAGAATATCCCTTGCTAAGTCTAAAGACTCTCTAGTTACGTTACCATGGTCTATGAGTAAACAAATGTATTTTAGTGAAGTTTCGCCCGGTTTCGCTTTTAAGTATTCTGGGGCAACAGTTACTTCGAAAGGTAACCATCCTAAGTCGTTAACATATATTATAGGCCAAGCATGTCCAACAACACTGTACTCTCCTAACTGAGAATTCCACCCTCTAATGACGAAACCTATACATCTCAGCGAAGGTATACCTAGTGCTCTTGCAAAAGTTATGAAGACGTCGGAATATTCACTACAGTCACCATAGTTTCCAAGTAGTGAATCTCTTATACCTAGCCTCCCCTTAGTCACAGGTCTGTATGTTAGTTTTCTACTTACATAATCTCTAAGTTTCATGAGAACATTAATTAATGTGTCTTCAAGTATGTCATTTCTGCTTGAATAATTGTATAATGAGTAGAATTCCTCCAAAGAATTCTGCACTTCGTCAATGCTGTAATTCCACCAATAAGTAGGGGATGTTAAGCTATAGTACGTGCTTGGTTCCAATCCAAAATGACTTCTTATAAGTGTTTTCATGGGCACATTTAGTTTATGGAAAATGTCCTTTTCACCGTAGATACTCCTAACTAAAACCTCAATATTTGCTCTATAATTAAACTTGTTACTGGTTGAAACGCGTAGAACATATTTACTATAATCTCTTTCAATAATGCCTCCGCTATATGTTTCATTTAAAATAGCTATAAGGCTTTGCCATGATAGTTTAGGAGGTAATGGAATATTTACTACGGTCTCTTTCTCGGTTTCTATTTCAATATTATATGCTATAATGTACGTAGTAGATGATTTGAAGCATGAAATTAAAGGTACTGAGAGGGGCAGTATGATACTTAGAGAAGCTACTATAATCGATAACATCCTTAGGATTAAGCTCTCTTTCATTTCTAACTCTCCATTTTCAAGACATTAGTTACCTTAAGCTTATTATATTTTTATGTGCTAGGAAGCCTCTAAAGATTCTCATTACATTTTTCGTTAAATTAATGAACGCATAGAATTCAAAGTATAACTTTATACGTTCGGTAATTTTAAATGTAACACGGTAACTTCGAGACCCGTAATTAATACCAAGTGGTTTATAGCTGTGCATAAGAAAAGCAGTAAACATGGTGAAACTAGGAGAAAGAAACGTACTAGAACCGGAAGTTCAAGATTAAATATAGAAAATATAGTCTCCAGTATGTTCAGCGATATTTCCATAGCATTAGGTATTTCTCGTCTAGGTTTAACAGAGAATGAGCTCAAGAAGATAGTTAGGAACGTTATAGAACATTTGCTGTCGAATATAAGCTATAGGCCTTCTAAAAGCGTAATTTTGAATAGAGTTTTAAGGGGAAGGCTAAGATTCGCACCCATAGTTTCTGAAACAATACTGGATTTAAGAAAGGAACTTAGCGAAGACCTCTTAGAATATGTTGTTAATTTCGGAGGCCCCGTATGCGCAGCTAATATTAGGAGACTATACCTTGAATCTTTAAGGAGAAAAAGAGAAGATCTACTCGGCTTACTTAGGGAAGCATGGGACACTTACGGAAAACCTTTGCCAATAAGATGCCCTAGATGCGGTTTCTCTTCTATAAAACCTGACTTAACATGTATAGTTTGTGGCTATAGTGTTAAAGAGAAAGAGTTCAAAGAGATAATAGGTTTTAATGATCTTTTCCACATATTCTTAGAACTAACAGACGAGTTAGGTCTAAGAAGGACTCTAGAAAATCAGATTGTAGTTTACGATCCTAATGAAGGACTAAAACCTCCTCCTCCTAGATATGGTAAAATACAGTATGTGGTGCCGTTAGAGGAAGAGGAACTTGTAAAAATAGAGGAAAAACTTGGTTTAAGAAAACCTCGTCTAAAGGAGGTTGAAGAGGAAAGGAAAACGGTTAAGGAGGAAAAGAGAAAGGTAAAAGAAAAACCGACACTAGATATGTTTTTAAGGGTAAATACAGAGTAGAGGGAAGAGGACACAGCCATAATGAGTGTTGAAGAACTTTCACCAAGAGAAGTTGAGCACGTGATAAAGAATAACAGGATAGTACTTGTAGAATACACTAGTAAGAATAAAAGAGAAGCAAGATACTTTCACTCACTAGTAAAAGATTTCTCATTTAAAGTACTGAACAAGATAAGAGTAGTGTCGATAAATGTGGACAATTACCCTGAAGTTAAATCTAAGGAAAATATATTGGTGCTACCATGTTTAAAACTGTTTTTTAATGGAGAAAGCATTTGGGAGCAGGAAGGATGCTTTATGAACTACACTAAAGACATGCTTATTCTTAGAAGGAGCATTAGAGAGGCATTAAAGGACAAAGGTTTACGCATTAAAATATAGCGTTGAACAAACATTACATAGTCTGTTTTTTACAAGAGCACCACATAGTAAGCATGATCTTCTAAACCCATACTCTGGAAGAATTTTCTCGATAAACAACTCTGACATTTTTAATGTTGAAATAAGTAGTTCAAAGTGTCCCTTACCAAGGGTTACTATGTAGTCTAGATACTTACCAAGTTTACAGCAATTATTAAATGTAAAGTACTTTGATATAATGCTGCTAAAATGTACCTCACTTAGCAAACCCTTTAAGTATCCATAAAGTAAAATTTCGTAGCTTTTTACTTTCCTAAAAGGCTTAGTGAAGAATACGCCATATTTTTCAGAGTATATCTTAGGGTTTAGGTCACTTAGGGCTTCAAAATTGAATTCCAAAATATTCATTAGAAAGTACGTAGCTTCGAACTCTAAAGTATGAGGTACTATGATTTTGTTTATACCATGTTTATTAGATATTTTTGCAGCCTCTACTCTTTCAAGTCTTAGGAGTTCAATAATGGTCTTAGGTCTTCTAGGTAATTGATACTCCACTACTTTCTCAACGTCAGGTACTATTCCCTTTAATTCTTTAGGTTTTATTAGGAACAGCTTAGTTGCGTATTTTCTCTCAATAATAAACATTATCTTAAAGGCAGGTATTGATATTAATAGTGTTTCTATTGGAATTAAAAACCCTATTGTGTCGTGGGGTTCAAGCATTTTCCATTTGTTTATTTCGTGCTTGACCTGTCTTACTATGCTTTTTTCTAGACATTGCAGACACAGTTTTTCCCCGGATTCTCTACGATAATACACTGCTTGCCTGATTCTGCATGTCGTACATTTTACTGCCTTACTCACCATTTTCCAGCCTTACCCCTACTTCTACACTAAATAATACTATATTAGCTACTTGATATGAGTATTGAGAGTAAAGATTATATAGAAGCGCTCGCTACTTGATTGCGGATTATAGAGTAAATTATTATAAGTATGGGGTGTAAAAATCTATGGCATATAGTGTTCCAGTATTAGTACTTAAAGAAGGTACTCAAAGAACAACAGGCAGAGACGCTTTAAGAGCAAACATTTTAGCTGCTAGGATACTATCGGAAACTCTAAGAACATCTCTTGGGCCACGCGGCTTAGACAAAATGCTCGTAGACAGCTTTGGCGATGTCACGATAACTAATGATGGAGCGACAATAGTTAAGGAAATGGAAGTTCAGCATCCCGCAGCTAAGCTATTAGTAGAAGTAGCTAAAGCACAAGATGCTGAAGTTGGCGACGGCACAACAACTGCTGTAGTACTTGCAGGTTTACTTCTTGAGAAAGCTGAAAACCTCTTAGATCAGGAAATACATCCCACAATAATTATTGAAGGATACAAGGAGGCATTAGCTAAGGCTCTTGAAGAGTACGATAAAATGTCGATAAAGGTTGATCCTAAAGACAAATCTATGCTGAAAGAACTTGCGAGAACAGCTTTAGCTAGCAAATATGTAGGTTCAGGCGCGGTTCTAGAAAGACTAATAAATCTCGTTGTTGAAGCAGCTTTAACTATTGCTGAGCCTCAGGAAGATGGAACTTTCAAAGTTGATATAAACAATGTGAAGATCGAGAAAAAGAAGGGAGAAAGCCTACTAGACACAACATTGGTTAAAGGCATTGTATTGGATAAAGAAGTTGTTCATCCAAGTATGCCTAGGAGAATCGAGAAAGCAAAAATAGCGCTACTAGACATGCCTTTAGAAGTTGAGAAACCAGAAATAACAGCTAAGATAAACATAACAAGCCCTGAACAAATAAAAGCATTCTTAGAGGAGGAAACTAAGCTACTTAAAGACATGGTTGAGAAAATAGCTTCCGTGGGAGCCAATGTAGTAATATGCCAGAAGGGTATCGATGATGTAGCTCAGTACTTCCTAGCTAAGAAAGGAATACTCGCCGTTAGGAGAGTTAAAAGGAGTGATATGGAGAAGTTAGAAAGAGCAACAGGAGGAAGAATAATCAGCAGTATTAGAGACTTAACACCTGAAGATCTTGGAGAAGCAGAAGTAGTGGAGGAAAGGAAAGTCGGAACAGATAAAATGGTGTTCATAGAGGGTTGCAAGAACCCGAAAGCAGTTACTATACTACTACGTGGAGCAAACGACATGGAGCTTGATGAAGCAGAAAGAAGCATTCATGACGCACTAAGCGTATTAAGAAACGTACTTAAAGAACCTAAGATTGTTGGTGGTGGAGGAGCACCAGAAGTAGAGTTAGCTATGAGACTTAGAGAGCATGCAAGAGCCAGAGGAGGTAAGGAAGCATTAGCTATAGAAGCATATGCTGACGCGCTAGAGGAAATAGCTTTAATTCTTGTAGAATCAGCAGGGTTAGATCCATTAGATGCTAGAGCACAGTTAAGAGCATATCACGAGAAAGGATTTATAAATGCTGGAGTAGATGTAGTCCAAGGCAAGGTCTTAGAAGATATGGTTAAGGTAAACATAATAGATCCTACCTTGGTAAAGAAGCAAGTACTTAAGAGTGCAACTGAAGCAGCAACAGCAATATTGAAAATAGATGATATTATAGCAGCTGCTCCACCGAAGAAGAAGGAGAAAGAGAGGGAGAGAGAAGGGGAGAAATTTAAGTTCTAAAGTTTGAAATAATTTTTTTAACCGTAACATTTAATTGTCTAAACTTTTCTACCATTCACCTAGCCTCAGACCGTATCTTAGAGGCATTTGAATTGTCTAAGACTAAAAAGCCGGCTAAGGAACAGTACGTTAATAAGATAAAAATTGGACCACCTAGGCTTACAAAATATGAAAGAGCTAGAATTATTGGCGCTAGAGCATTGCAGTTAACTATGGGTGCTCCTCCGCTTATACCTCCTGAAATGATTGATTCATCGGATCCTCTTGAAATAGCTGAAAAGGAATTGAAAATGAAAATACTTCCAATAACTATTAGGAGGAGGCTTCCAACAGGAGAGTACCAAGATATCCCTCTTAAATGGCTTTTAGAAGCAGAAGAAAGTATGTTTGGCAGTTAATTTAAAATCCTATGTCTCGATTATAAGGTTAAAGCGTATACTTCAAGTAAAGCACGTTGTTACGGTACATGTTCATGCTACCCAGGAAATATGTGCTTGTAATAGCGGAAAAACCTAAGGCAGCATTAAAAATAGCTCAAGCTCTATCTAAAGTAAAACCTGTGAAACATAGAATGTACGGTGTACCATACTGGGTAGTTTATCATAGCGAAATACCCTACGTTATTGCTTCAGCCGCGGGGCATCTTTTCGCATTAACAACAAGCGAACATGGTTTTCCCGTTTTTAAGTACTATTGGGTACCGGTATGGGCTGTTGATAAAGAAGCAAAATATACTAGACCATACTATTTAGTACTTAAGAACTTATGTAAGTACGCTATAGCCTTTGTAAACGCATGCGATTACGATATTGAGGGCTCAGTTATAGGTTATCTCATAATAAAGGAATTCGGCGACCTGGGCAGAGCTTATAGGGCAAAATTCTCAGCACTAACTTCTCAGGACCTACGTCAAGCCTTTAGACGTCTAAGCAAAGGCCTCGATATGTCCATGGTAGAAGCAGGGCTATGTAGGCACGAGCTTGATTGGATATGGGGTATAAACGTTAGCAGAGCATTAATGTTTGCTGTAAAAATCGCTACAGGTAAAAGAATAATTCTAAGTGCTGGCCGTGTCCAATCACCAACATTAGTAGAAGTTGTTAGCACTGAAAAGCAAAGAAACCTCTTCATACCAACACCTATCTTCAACATTAACGTTAACGTAGCCATAGGCGGGAGAACGTACACTCTTGAGTACTTAGGCAAACCATTTACAAGAAAAAAAGAAGCAGAAGAGGTATTAAAAGAAATTAAAAAGGAGAAATGGGCAATCGTAGAGAATGTAAGATATGAAGTAGAGAAAATAAAGCCCCCACCACCCTTCAACTTAGGTGATTTACAAGCTGAAGCATCTAAAATATACGGCTTTTCTCCTTTAAAAACCCAAGAGCTGGCTGAACAACTGTACTTAGATGCGTTAATAAGCTATCCTAGGACAAATAGTCAAAAACTACCGTTAACAATAGGTTACGAGACAATAATGTTAAAGCTTAAGGAGAACCCAGAATACAGAAACTATGTTGAAAACTTATTGAAAGAGTCAAGAGGCGTACTGAAGCCTCATGAAGGGGTAAAGACGGATCCAGCACATCCAGCAATATATCCTACGGGGCTAAGGCCAAGAAAACTAAGTGTAGATCAGCAAAAAATCTATGATTTAATTGTTAAAAGGTTTTTAGCTACGTTCTCCGCTGATGTGATATTACACTCCATAACGGTGCATCTTAGAATTACAAGGTTTAAATTCAAATTAAAGCTTAGAAGACTATATTTAAAGGGCTGGCTAAAATACTACCCCTTCCTAAACATAAACTATGTTGAAAACCTACCTTTTATAGGTAAAGGTCAAAAATTACCCATAGTTAGAGCTAGAGTATTAACAACATATTCTAGATACGGTAAGTCTTATGATAAAACATCGCTGCTTAAATGGATGGAAAGTGTTAACATAGGAACAGAGAGTACTAGGGCTAGAATAATTGAAAACCTGTTTTCCAGAGGATATTTGAAAATTGTAGGAGGGAAAATAGAAGTTACACCGCTAGGCTACGCGGTCTCTGAAATTCTGGAAAAATATTTCAAGGACTTAACTAGCGTCGAGCTTACACGAAAATTTGAAAAAATGCTTAACGATATTAGAGAAGGCCGCATGAAGAGAGAGAATGTAGTTCTTGAATCTAAAAACATTCTCTCAAAAATTCTTTTAGAGTTTAAAGCTAAAGCTGCTGAAAAAGCAGGCATAGAATTAGGTAAAAGTCTAAAATACATCCCCGTAGAAAACAAGTGTATTATATGCGAAGGCGAAGTTGTAAACATGAAGCTATGTAAAAATCATTTAGAGGCTTTGGAAAATCTTTTTAAACAATACAAAGTATGGGTTTATGCTTACGGCTCTATTCCATGGAGAGAATACTTGAAAAAAGTGTTCTCGCTAAATGTCTCTGGAAAATGGGTTAGAGAAGTAGCCAAGGGAATCCTAGATAAAGTAATAGAAGCTAACCCCCAATAATATTGTGGAAGAGTATTGAGAAGTACCCTACGTAGGGTATTCTGAAAGGCTCACCATTTATGCATAGTACTTTTCCTAGAATAGCATCTTCAGGAACATACCATTGATCAGGTAGGGGATTTGCGTCACCTTTGGTCCTAAAATATTTCACACCATTTTTTATGATAACATTTACTACTCTATGAACTATAGGAGTCCTTAATTTTCTAACATACCCTTTTTTAAGCGAGTAAACTACTTTATCGAAAACTATGATATCTCCGGGTTTAATATCTTCAGGTTTAACTCCCACAATTACTACAACATCACCTATGTTTAACGTAGGTACCATACTTGAGCTTTCTACAGCAGCCAAAGGTATTGATGTGTTTAATAACATACGTAGAATAATAGGGGATAATAGCATTAATGCTAAGACCAGGATGAATATAGCATTTTCCCTTACGTACCTGAACTTGCTCATAGTTAATCTCAGCATCTATAGTATAGAGGCATACTTTAATATTTTTGGCATATATACTCTAGTTAGATCCTAATAACCAATATATAGCAGCTACATTTAGCTGTCATACCGTAGTGTGCTAAAGATGAATGAAAAATATAGAATCTCTCTAATATCAGTAATTAGCGCAACCTTAGCTTCCTCTTTAACTGCTATAGGTAGTGAAGGCGTGGTATACTTAGGTTTAATATATGTTCCATTAAGGGAGCACTATGTAGCCGCTATACCCTACTTCTTCATACTTTTAAGCCTATGGATAGTGTACGTTAACGCTTTAAAGGGGAAATTGAAGCCTATAATTTTAGCTACTATTACATGTTTAATTGGTTTTTACTTCTGCTTAATTACCACCATAAGTACTATGAGCCAGAAAGTCTTTGAAAATTATGTGAGTTTCGGTATTAACTCCCTACTCGTTATTACGGGTAGTAGCTATTTAATGTATAAGTATAATGTTTCTAAGAAAATGTTTTCCTATTTTTCCAGCAGAGATACTATAGATAAAATTAGTGTTTCTGCAGCTTTTCTTGTTCTTGGAGTATCTAGAATCCTTGTAAGAAGCGTTTATTTGCCCGTATCTTTATCTTTTCTCTTTCTTTCATGGATAGTAACTTTCATTATTTTAAGAAGCTCCCCCCTCATGGAAACTAACATGATGTTAAATTTTGAGTTATTTATGTGCAGTACTGCAGTGTTTGCATGGATCAACATGGTTTATTTAATTTTGCTTAGAGCAATACTATAATTCTTCCTCAATATCTATCTCAAAAACTTCTCCCTCAACCTCTGCCTTACTCTCTTCTTCAGCTTTCAGTACACTCTTACCTTTTGCACCTTCTACTTCTACTTCACCACTTCCTCCGACTTTGATTTTACTTACAACAGCTCTCCACTTATGTCCGTTAGGACATTCATACATGCCCATAATAGTTATTGTTATCCTGCCTCGCGCATCAGGTATGGGCGCTACTAACTGCCATGTTTTATATGGTTTTTCTACTTCAACACCACAGTAGGGACATATGTTGGGTTTTCTCCTAGACCTTCTAGGCATGTATTAATCCCCTATTGACCTAGTATTAGCATGGGTTAATAATTTTGACCTATGGACTTAGCCTTACAATCTCTACTTTAAAGTCTTTAAGTTCTTTTAATATTTCCTGGGCTACATCTGAGAATACGTGTTCTACTTTTTCAGGACTAGTTGTATAGACTGTTACTTCGAGCTCAACATATCCTGGAGCTAGTTTTCTTACGCGAATATCTGGAGCTACTTTAACAACGCCCTTATATGATGTTATTGCTCTACGTATCTTATCTCCAACATCATCTAGGTCGTATGGTGCTTCAATTCTGACCTTTATTTTAACAGTATATAGTTCCGAATATATTTTAAGAGCCCTTCTTAAAACAAGGTAATTAGGTATTTTAACTATGCTCCCATCCTTAGTTTTTATTTCAGTGTAAAGAGCTCCTATGTTTTTAACCTTGCCCGTAACATTGCCTATGGAGACCATATCACCGATAACAAGAATTTTACCTAACAATATAGCATAATATGATATTACGTTCGTAAAAATGTTTCTAGCAGAAAGAGCAATTATTAGGACAATCCCTATTGTTCCAAGGAGTAGGAATATGTTTGCAGTAAATAATGATATTATTATCAGCAATATTAGGGTATAAACGATTACAGTTAGCACGTTATGTATTTTAACATAGGCTGATTGTGAAATCATGTTCCGCTGAACCATACGTCTAAGCATATTATTGACTGTTTTAAGTATAGCAACGCCAACAACAAACGCTAACGCAGCATATATTATTTGGACCATTAAAGGGTGAGATAGAATTTGCTGAAGCTGGCTAATGTAGTAGTCTATTATTGAGGTAAGTGTTTCGGCTTCTTGCAACTACTTCACCTAAACGCTCTTATGAATTCTTCAACTATGTCGTTTCTAACTAACGCTATCACTTCGTATCCTGGTCTTAATTCTCTAACTTCCTCAGGGTCTAAGAACCTTTCTCCGTCAAATACTGCTATAACCTTTGATGCTAAAGGTAGCCTAAGATCATCAAGAGTTTTACCTATGCTAGTATCGTTCTCAGCAAGAGTTATTGAAACTAAACCGTAAGTTCCTGAAAATATGGGTGAAATGTTTATTAGCGAATACTTTCCCTCAATAAAGCTCTGTATTAAACCGGCTATAACGTAGGGTACACATATAGCTCTCTCAATGCCCACTCTTTCAAGCAGTCTTGCAACTTTCTCATCTTTAACCCTGACAATTATTCTTGGAACACCATGTTCTCTAGCTATTAGTGCTACAAACAAGTTAACTTCATCCTTATCTGTTGTTGCAACCATGACATCGAGTTTTCTTAAATCAACTTCCTCATATAGGGAAAGATCTGTAGCATCCTTATTTATTGCATAAACGTCAGCTTCCTCAGCAACTAGCTTACACTTCTCTTTATCCTTATCTACAACTATTACCTCATTGCCTTTACCTGAAAGCATTCTGGCTAAATGTCTACCAGTATCCCCTGCACCTATTATTAATATTCTCATTATCCCCACATCGCCTTTTGCTATACAACTTAAACTCCTAACCTAATTTAAAATAAAACGTTACCACTTTAACTTTTTCTAACAACGCAGTGTTTTATAGTTTTATTAAACCATGATGTAATATAGGAGAGCTAAAAAGTAGGCTATGGATGAGAAAATACCTACTTTAACTAGGTCTAATCGAGTAACGTATGTGGAAAATATTTGAAAGACCATAATAGAGAAGATAATTACGAGAAGATACGGTTTTATTTTGAGCAGAGATAGAAATAACGGAATATTATAAGTTATTATGAGAAGTAGAGATGTAAGTCTCGGCTCTTTTGTCTCTTTACATAGCAGGAACATGAAGTATGATGTTAGTGAATTTAGTATTAGAATTAAGGCTGCTATGCTTCTATACATTTGCTTTAACCCTTACTACTTTCTTCGTATAGTAACGTATTTTAGAGTAATTCCCTAAAGTTACTTTGGCTGAAAACATGCGTGATTTAGTTGACTTCGTACTTGAAGAATCTTATAAAATATGCCACGTTAAGGGCAGGCAGATTATAGATTCTAGAGGAAGGCCTACGGTAGAAGCTGAAGTAGCTACTGTAGGTGGTGGCGTAGGTATATCCCAAGTTCCAGCTGGTGCTTCTAAGGGAGCTTATGAAGCATGGGAGCTAAGAGATAATGATCCACGTAAGTTTAAGGGTTATAGTGTTCTTAAAGCCGTTGAAAACATTAACAATGTTATTGCTAAGGAAATTGTAGACCTTGACTCTAGGAGGCAAAGATTCATAGATAGAAAAATGATAGAGCTTGATGGAACACCAAATAAGTCTAAGCTCGGAGCCAATGCCATACTTGCCGTGTCGATGTCCGTACTCAAAGCGGCAGCTGACACCTACGGTATCCCTCTTTTCAGATATATCGGCGGCTATAATGCTAGAGTCTTACCGACACCCTTCATGAACATTATTAATGGAGGAAAACATGCCGGAAATGAATTAAGCATTCAAGAGTTTATGATAATTCCTGGAGGAGTAGATAGTTTTAGAGAAGCTATTAGAGTAGCTTGCGAAGTCTACTATGAGCTCAAAAATATACTCAAGGAAAAATACGGCTTAATAGCGGTAAACGTTGGTGATGAAGGAGGGTTCGCCCCCCCAATGAAGACTAGTAGAGAAGCCCTAGACGCTCTAGTTAAAGCTATTAGAAAGGCAGGGTATGTTGAAGGCAGCGATGTTGCTTTAGCCTTAGATGCTGCAGCTACAAGCTTCTACAGTAAAGGCAAATACTTTGTCGATGGGAAACATTTAGACCCTTCACAGCTTTTAGAGTACTACATTGACCTCGTAAACGAATACCCTATTGTTAGTATTGAAGACCCGTTTTACGAAGAAGATTTTGAAACGTTTTCCCAATTAACGTCCGAAATAGGGAATAAAGTTTTGGTGGTAGGTGATGACTTGTTTGTAACGAACATTAGCAGACTTAAGAAAGGCATAGAAGCAAGAGCAGCTAATGCCATTCTAATTAAGATGAACCAGATAGGTACAGTAAGTGAGACATTAGATGTAGTAAACTACGCTACTAAGCATGGCTATAGGCCAATAATTAGCCATAGAAGCGGCGAGACAGAAGACTATATGATAGCTGATTTAGCTGTAGGGTTAAATGTTGGCGCTATAAAAACAGGGGCACCAGCGAGAGGGGAAAGAACTGTAAAGTATAATAGACTATTAAGGATAAGTGAAATCCTAGCTGAAGAAGCAGAATATGCTGGGTTTGAAGTGTTTCCTGTAAAACCCAAATAAGCTTTTAAATTTTAAACATAAAAATACGTTTGAGGCTATGATGAAGGTTAAAAGCGAGGAATAAATGACTGAAACCAGGCTTCTGAGCTTAAGAAAGTATAATAGACTATTGAAATTTTTGTTGTTAATAAAAAAACAAAATCCTAGTTTCTCTTTACTTTGGCGGTGCTGGTAAACTTGTACCTTCGGCTTTTGCAGCTTCTGCTACAGGTAATTCGGGGAATCTTTCTTTCATTCTTTGCTCTGCAATTATGGAAGCTTCTTCAAGTATCTTCTTTGCTTCACCACTTACAATTGTAGTGTCAATGGATGTACCTGTGAATTCGCCTGCCTCTAATACTATTGAGTGTAGCATGCTATCTACTTCATCTAGCTCAAAAGCTATTTCTGGGACTATTCCCTTTAAGTGATGCTTAATGTCTCTAATAACTTCAACTATGGGTGCCATTGTTACTAATACGTCACCTAACTCCCTTACGGTTTCCAGCCTTAAAGATACTTGTTCAAGAGCTAACTGCGCTCTTAGAACAGTCCTGGCTATTTTCCTTACTTCAGCTACTTCATTAGCGTATATTGCTGCTCTAGCAGAGTCCTTCATTATATGTGCTGAAACCACTTTCTCAAATAACATTTTATCTCTTTCTTGAAGCTTATTAAGCAAATGCTCCAGTCTTGTAACCTGTGTTTTAACCTTGTATAATGCCATAGCTAACTTATACCTCATCGGTGGTGGCGGATGTATCATCTTAGCTATCTTCTCCTTAACCGATGTTCTTGGCTTATCTTCCCACTCCTTTACAAACCTTTCAAGCCTAGATGGCATTCCCTTAATCACCATAATTTCATGTTGGATAATCAAAAATATTTAAAACTTAGGGGTTTACACATCCCCAAAACCATATCCCCTAACTCTTAAATACAATCTTAAGATAGGAATTGTATTTTCGAAGAAAAAGAAGTAGGTGAGGAAGGACGATGTTAACAGTTGAAACATTCGAAAAATATGTAGGTCAATCAGTAAAAGACCCTTATGGAAGATATGTTGGCGTAATTGCAGGGTTTTACAGTGAAATTGATAGTACAGTAAGCTATGTAAACATAGAGTTCGCTGACGGTACATTTGCGAAACTACCAGTAAACAGGTTCGAGTTTAAGCCTGAAGAAGTAGTGCTAGTACCTGAGTGGAAAGCTGAAGCACTCAGCGTTAAGAAGAAACTGGAAGTAGCTAGGAAGAGAATTAAGGCATTAGACGACCTATACGCTAAAGGAGAAATAGCTAAACATGCATACGATACGTTTAAGAAGAAGCTTGAAGCAGACCTAGGTAAGCTGAAAATAGAGTCTAGGGAAGTAAGAAAGATACTTCAAAACAGGTTAAGACAGTTAGAAAAACAAGTTGAAGAATTAGAAAAGGCTTACGCATCGCTGAAAATGGTGTTCTTTGCTGGGGAAATTAGTGAGCCTACATTCAAGAGGGCAACAGACATCATTAAGAGGAGCATTGAGAAATGTGATTCAGAAAAGAAAGATATTAAATCATCAATAAGTGAACTTGAAAAAATAGAAACTACACCAATATCTCTTCCAACAATAGCTAAACCGGCTAAAGAGGAAATACCTAAAGCCGAAGAACCGCTCGTAGTCCATGTAGTTGAAGGAGAACACTAAAAAATATTTTTCCTATAAACCATACCAAATATTTTGAGGGATAGTTAGTGAGTAGAATATCTAAGAAGTGGAGCGGTGAGGAGCCTTTAGCGCCATTTATTATTAGGCTACTTCGTAAATTTAGGCCTAGGAAAATATCTTTAAAAAGACAAATAGGTGAAGTTATTTATCGCTTAGACGTACAAATGGATAAGCTTGATGAAACACTTAACAGGCTTAGAGAAAGGGACAAAGAGCTTCTTGAAAAGACAGTTAAAGCATACATTGCCAAGGATTTTGCGAGAGCAACTATTTACGCTAATGAAGTAGCTGAATTAAGAAAAATGGCTAAAATAGTTTTAGCAAGCAGACTAGCACTTGAAAAAGTTAAGGTAAGACTGGAAACTATTAGAGAACTAGGCGATGTTGCCGCAGTTATGGCTCCCATAATCCCAATACTTAAGGGTCTTAAATCCCAACTAGCAGGAATTATACCTGAAATTTCAGTAGAATTAGAAGAGATAACGAACAGTATGAACAGTATGCTTATGGAGTTAGGTCAAGTTACAACAACAGCTTTGTCCTCACCTATGCTAACTGAGGAAGCAAAAAGAGTACTACTTGAAGCTCAAGCACTCGCTGAGGAAAAGATTAGGGAGAACTTCCCGAAAATACCTCCAGAAATTAAGGTCTCTATACCTAAAGAAGGCGCTAAAGCACCCATATCAGCCGCATTAACTATTGCTGCAATACCCGCTTCATCAAGACCTGTAACTCGAATAAGATTAAGTCCCAGGGTTTTAGAGGAAAAAGTTTTAGAATACATTAGAGCCCATAGGGGATTCATAGACGTTAATGACTGCGCTCGATTTTTTGGTGTTCAAAAAGAAGACGTGCTCAAAGCATTAAAATCCCTTGAAAGAAAGGGTAAAATAAAGCTTAAAGCGTAAGTTAATGAAGATCTGTGAAACATGTTTAGTCGTTTTTCTAAAGTAAAGTATCGAGGGATAATCTTGGCTATTCAGCGTCTTGAAGAATTAGCTAGGAAATATGCTTTCAAAGCAGTAGAAGCTGATAGGAGGGGGAACGTGGAAGAAGCGATAAAATATTATAATAGAGTAGCTGATCTCCTAGTTAAAATTGTAAAGTTGCATCCTGAGCTACCGCTCAAGGACACATATCTGGAGATGAGTAGGAGCTATAGGAGAAGAGCTGATGAGCTGAAAAAACATGGTTTAAGCGTAACAATAGGTGAAGAGCATGACCAATACTCTATAGACGAATTTATACTCGTAGAAAAACCTAGTGTTAAATGGAGTGATGTTGCAGATTTAGAAGAAGCAAAAGAGGAGATAAAGAAGGCAATAGTTTATCCCGCTAAAAGACCCGACTTATTTCCGCTTGGATGGCCTAGAGGAATACTCCTATACGGGCCTCCTGGATGTGGTAAAACGTACTTAGCCTCGGCTGTTGCTACAGAAATAGATGCTGTATTCTTTATCGTAGATGCTGCATCAATAATGTCTAAGTGGTTGGGTGAAGCAGAAAAAAACGTTGCTAAACTGTTTAAACGAGCCAGAGAAATAGCTAAAAGCGGTAAACCGGTCATAATATTCATCGACGAACTGGATTCTCTCCTAGGAAGATATGCCAGTGAAATAGGTGGAGAAGTTAGGGTTAGAAACCAGTTCTTAAAGGAAATGGATGGTTTACAAGATAAGGGTAAGAAATTATTACTTTTCGTAATTGGTGCAACTAATAAACCATGGAATTTAGACGAAGCCTTCATTAGAAGGTTTGAGAAGAGGATATACATACCACCTCCAGACTACAAAACCAGAATAGAACTCTTCAAAATGTATACGAAAAAATTAAAGCTAGACCCTAGCGTAGATCTAAAGGAATTAGCTACACTAACCGAGGGGTACTCTAGCAGCGATATTGAAGTAATATGTAGAGAAGCTCATGAAAAAGTTATTAAGGAATTTTTTGAAGAAACGGGTGGTTTATATGGTGAACCTAGAGCAGTAACTATGGAGGACTTTCTTGAAATATTGAAGAAACGAAGGCCAAGCATAAATAAGAACATTATTAAGGCATTTGAGGAATGGGCGAGAAGGTTTGGAGCAGTTTAGAGGTTCAAGAAAACTGTTTTGAAAAAAATTGATTTGTTGGTTTTAATTAATATACTTGCTACTTAATAACCTGTTTACTCTACCTTGGCTCTGAAGTAGTGGGCGTTTGGACACTTAAAGAGGCCGATCTTTACGCCTTTCCTGCCCTTTGGTGCTAGTACCCATGTCTTAATTGGCTTTTCTACTTCAGCTCCACACTTTGGACATTTGGGCATATTCTTCACCATGTATAATGTATATTATACATGTAATTTAAACTTAACTTGAGACCTACACAAACACATGTATATGACCAAGTAGAAAAACTCTAATGGTGATTTAAAGGACTCCTTCAATGGAGGATTATGTATTTACGTCAATATTTAAACATGCAATAGTACTCCTTTGCATTACATGTTTAAATAAACTTGACGTAAATATCATTGAAAAGTACATTGTTTTTTAACCTATATTCTCTTTCAACGTATGTTTAAATATGATGATGCTGCTAGGTAGAAAAAGTACTTAGATACTGTAGAGCAATATATGGTATTAGGTGTAATTTAATGTATTATGTTGAGGAGTATGATGGGCTAACTGTTTTTGAAGCTAAAGAGATAAAACTTAAATCTCCATCATATTTAATGCTTGGCCTACCCGACACAGGTCTTGTAGCGTCAATATCCGCTAGCTATATGGTTGACGCATTAGGAATGGAGGAAATTGGCGGAATAGATTCCTATAGGTATTTCCCACCAATAACTGTAATTCACAATGGAGAACCGAAGCCGCCTTTAAGAATATTCCATAAAGACAATATGTTGGTTATGATATCTGAGATACCCATATCACCAGCAGCTATACACCCTATAGCATTCCTCATTGTTGACTACGCTAGGAAGAAAGGCATAGATCACATAGTTTCACCTGTTGGAATAGGTGTTCCAAATAGGATGAATATTGAGAAACCAACAGTTTACTGGACTTCCACTTCTAAAGAAGGAGAAGAAATAATGGAGAAACTGGGTGTTAAAAAGTTTCAGGAAGGTTTTATCGTCGGCCCATATGCTATCATATTAAAAGAGGCTAAAAGGAAAAGAGTAAGTAACATAGTATTATTCGCTGAAGCCTTCATAGAATTTCCGGACCCAGCTGCAGCAGTGGAAGTACTAAGTATACTTTCAAAAATGTTAAACGTTCAAATAGATTTAAAACCTCTCGTAGAGAAAGCTGAAGAAATCAGGTTAAAGACAAGAGAACTCATGCTGAGCACTAAGAAGGTTCTTGACAGGCTAAAGAAAGGTTATGAGAGGCAATTACCGTTAATGTATGTTTAAGCGGAGGTGAGGCCAAGTGTTCGAGAGTAGGCGAAGAAGGAGAAAAGATATACTCGAAATAATTAAAGAGTTTGAAGAAGCATTAGAAAGAGAGTTTGAAGAAATATTTGACAGGTTTCTAAGTCATTACGAAACAAAGTCTATGTGGTGTAGCGACGGGACTTTAGAACCACTTGTTGAAGTTAAGGAAGAGGAAGACAAATATCTTATAACTGTAGATTTGCCCTTAGCGAATTTGAAGACATTATCGATCACGGGCAAATACAATGTTGTCGAAATAAGATGTCAGCTTAAAAAAGATGTTAGGCTAGATAGATGGGTTATACAGAGGCAAACAACATTTAGAGAATACAGGAAGGCAGTAGAGTTACCTGAAGACGCTGATGTATCTAAGTTCCAAGTTAGGAAGTATGAGAACTTCTCAATAATAGAGATTGTAGTTCCTAAAAAATTCAGATCTTTGCATGAACTTCGATAATATCTCCATCCATAACTACATGGTTCTTACCAACACGTTCACCCGGATATTTGGCTGAAGGACCCCAGATCTTAGCGTATTTGAAGTTTTCGCAAAGTTTAGAGTGTATTTTCTCAGCAACATCTAATACTGTAGCGCCTTTACGTAGGACTAAAGGCTCCAGTGAAGGTTTATTTTCACCTGGCTGCTTAGTGTACACCCTGACTAAGTCTAAGAGGTTAAAAAGGAGCTTACCTAGCATGTTGTAGTTCACGTTTTTAATAGCTGAGATAGGTATAACACTTACATGTGAACCTACGGTATTTTGAACTTCTTTAACAATATTTTTCAGAACTTCTTGAGGTAGCTTATCTGACTTGTTAACAAGGATTATTGCTGGCTTATGTATTATACTACCGAATATTGATGATTCAATATCGTCTAAAGACACTTCACCATAAATTTTAACTAGTGCGTGATGAATTCGGTAGTCTTTCAATAACTTCGCAACATCCCTTACGCTACCATCTACTATTTTACCAAAGACAATTACTTGTATTCCTCCAGTACTTTTCCTAATTATTTCGACTTTACCTTTAGGTTTACCTATGGAGATTCTAGCTTCCTCAAGTTCTTTAAGTATTGTTTTGAGCTGTTCTATGGGGTTAGATGTTCCATCTAAAACTATAAGTACAGCATCAGAATTCCTAACTAAGCCTAGGGTTTTAAGGCCCCAGCCTACTCCTTTAGCTGCGCCTTCAAATAAAGCTGGTGCTTCTACGAGTTGAAACTTAATGTCTTCGAAAGGCATCATTCCAACTACTGGAGTTCGTGTAGTGTACGGTATTGGGGAAACTTGTGGTTTAGCGTTTGTTATTTTACGAAGCAACTGGCTCTTCCCGGAGTTTGCAAGTCCAAGTATAACTACTTGAGCAGCTCCTTCCTTTTCAACAAAGAATTTAGGCCCCTTACCTGCTCTTCTCCTTCTTCTTTCTTCTATTTCCCTTCTAAGGACAGCCATTTGCCTTCTAACACGGCCTATAAGCTTCTCAGTACCCTTATGCTTAGGTACTGCTGCTAAAAACTCTTCTAAGGCCTTTAGTTTCTCCTCAGGAGTTTTAGCTTCCATAACCTTAATCCATTTAGCCTTAGCTTCAGCAGGCAGATTTGTAACCATAATTTCTCACCTAGCTCTTTTCTTCTTTTCAATATACTCTGTAGGTGCCAATTCCTTTACTGTTTTCCAACTCCTCCTAACAATGGAAGGCAAATATCCCTCCCTGCCATAGAAGTTTTTAATCCATGAAATTGTTTTAGGATCCGAGGGATATCCGCTACCGAAATCACCATACATCTTCTTAAGCTCACCAATATGTCTCTCCCTATACGTTTTAGCAACTATGGATGCTGCAGACACCACGACATACTTCCTGTCCGCAAAATGTTCAGCAATAATGTCCCCCTTAAAACCCAACATTATGACGGCTTGTTTAACCTTGCTAGGCGACATTGAAGGTAAGTCTATAAATATAGATTCTAATCTTACACCAAAATCATTTAAGGCTGTTCTAATTATTTCTAAAAACTCACTAAGAAGAATATTGTTTATATTTCTCCTATCTATAATATCAGGCTTAACCTCTTGAACATATATTTTCTCAGCATAAGACTTAACAATATTGTACATTACATTTCTCATGTGTTTGCTTAGTAGCTTACTGTCCTTTATACCTAGCTTCTTCAAATGTGCAATGTTCTCCTTCCTAATAACAACTCCGGCAACAAACATACTACCAATAACAGGCCCCTTACCCGCTTCATCTATTCCAAGAACTAAACTCATCTGCTACTACCTTGGGCCTAACGCAGTTTTTCCTAATTATCTCTACAGTTTCCCTTTCGGAAATGTGTTTAATGTTTTCTTCTCTATGAAATAATTCTAAAAGAACATATCTTACGTTAGTTTTCCTACATAAGAACCTACATAGGGTACTTAAATTAACTATTCCATAACCGAAAAAATAGTGGTCCAACAGTACTTTACCTGACTGTATAATGTTATGGAGATGCGTAACTAATATTTTATCACTACTTATTACACTTATCCACTCCTTAGCTACACTTATGGGGTCAAAGTTCTTTTCGCCAATGTTGAAGTAAGATATTATTGCGTGCCCTACATCTAAACAGAAATATATTGAGTCATAGTTTTCTATAAAGTTGAAGTGTGATGGTAGGGAGAAGAATCCTTGAGGATTATTCTCTACAGTTATTGTGATACCGGTATCCTCAGATACTTTCTGAAGCATATTTAGCGACTTCTTGGCTTCGTTAAGTACTTTATCTTTTACTTTTTCACTAAACGTTATTTCCTCAGATATTATGTGGACGTTAAAGTACTCTGGCTCATACTTCACAACACTACTTATTGCTTTACTAACGATTGCTCTAGAAGACTCGGAAATTTCCCTATAAGGGCTTCCAAGCCTTATATCTCTCCATGGTCCATGAAACGCTATTTTAAATCCCAAATCCTTAGCTACACTAATAATATGTACCAAGTTCTCTTCATTAGAAATCCAAGGATAAGCCAGTGATATTTCTAGGTAATCAAACCCGTTTTCCAATGTTTTAGCCAATTCTTCTTCAACATTCCTTGTTCCATACCATATACTCCATCCGACAAGTATTTTCATACATTATACCCTACGTTATTAAGTAATTTATTTTATTTATCTTAGAAACTACACTTTCAATACTTAACCTTACTCTTCCTACTCCATGTTTGTAAACGAAATACGGCCGTAAAACATTGGGAACGAGTCTCTCATATAACTTCTTCTCGAAAAGCCCATCGTACACTATTTTTCCAGCAAATTTCATGCTTAATGTATTACCTAGAGTATATAGAGTGAGGTTTGTTATGGGATAGCGTAAGACTTTCGGACCTTTTTCACAATACCCTAACTTACAAATGGTAAAATGCGGAATTCCCGTTTTTAGCAATAAATTAACTATAATTTCGAGAGATTTGAGTTCGCTTTGTCTCCCAATAATAAATGCCATGAGCGGTTTCTCTTTAACAAGAATGTTAAACGACGTACGTATGTTTTTAACATAGTCATCCCTTACAGCATATGGTACTATGTAACCTTCTTTTATTGCAGCTAAGTTCATATATTTCATTATAGTTATTATATGCCTTAATGTTTTAGGCGTCGAAATGATTGCTGTTTTTAAATTCAGTATTCTAAACACTAAGGTTAGAACAGCACTTCCTAAGATACCATCAATTTCAGGTATTTCCTTGCCATATGGGTATGTTACCATTAACAATTTTCCCTTGGATGCGTTCAAATACTTTACAATATCGTGGAAAGCGTGCTCTAGCCTATAGTTGAAACTTTCAGGTTCATAGCCGAAATCCGTGTACAGTTCTTTTTCAATGTTTTCCCAGTTCATACAGTATCTATCTCTTCAAGTATTTTCATAACTATTGTGCTTGGTCTTTCTAGTTGAGAATACATTTTCCTTAACATATTTTTACTTAGTCTTGGAACCTTACCAAGTAGTATTTTATCAATTTTCTTCTTCAAAGCTTCCCATTTGTGAACATTATATAGGGGGAACCCCCATGAACTAACACATTCATTAATAGGGGTTTTTACAGGGAAATAGCTTATGGATGGAACGCCAGCTAAGGCTGCTTCTCTAGCTATAGTAGCGCCTCCTGTAATTACCATACTGGCTTTTGGATATAGTACTCTTAAGTCTAATGGGTCTTTAGGTATAATCACGTTCTCTTTAAAGTATTTCAAAACATATTCCTTCTGATGCGCGTACCTAGGTAGGAAAACTATTTTCCCTTCAAATTTTGATTTCAGATATTCTAGTACTTTATGGAAAATAGGTTTGTACTTGTAATAAGCTGCTTCTGTTTCTTCAGGTCTAAATATTATGAAAGGTTCTTCTACATTAACTATCGCTAATGTTCTTTCTCTAAACTTTTTAGGAGATCTATAGTTTATAATCCATTCTAACTCTTCAACACCATTGTACTGTACAATTTTTGTTCTAGGTGTAATGTAGGGTTTAAACATTTTTCGTGAAATACACTTAGAAAACACTACGTATTTCGCTAAAGGTAATGTTAACTTATTAACGGCTATTGCATGAGGCGTATCGGTTAATAAGACTATTGGTGTTTTTAATCCGAAAGCAACTCTGCAACCACTAGGGCTAGGGTATGAAATTAGGGCTGAAGGCCTTATTTCACTTATTATTTTTGCTAGTTTAAGTGTTCTATCAGCGGATGCTAGGAGCTTTCCTATTAATGCTCCTCCTCCATGTTCTCCTACGCTAATATAGTTTTCCCCATAACTTTTAAGAAGAGACTCGGTGTAGTCGTACTTCCTACATGTAATAAATGTTTCATAGCCTTTTCTCCTAATTCTCAAAGCTAAGTAGTGCATTAAAAGTGCCTGTTTGGGTGTTAAAACATCAAGCCATACGGTTTTACCTGTCATAGTTTCTCAATACCTTAGAATGTACTTGCTAACATCTAACTTAAAATAGTCACTAATATTTTTAACAGTATGTATGATAGTAAGGTTAGGAAGGCTATGTATGCAATTATTCTAGTTATTTTCAAGAACTTCTTATTTAAAATCGAGGCTATGATTAGAAAGGTGAGACCTAGAAATTCTACCATCAATACGTTTTCTAAAACGTAAAGCATCAACCTCGAAATACCTCGGTGAAATCTTATATGTTTAGGTACGAAATTACTTTATTAAACGGTGTTTCATAATTATTTCGGGGCTTGCTTATGGGCAAGCTATTTGGAACAGATGGTGTTAGGGGAATAGTGAATGTCGACTTAACGCCGGAATTAGCTATGAAAATAGGCTTAGCTGCTGGCACCTTCTTTGGCGAAGGTACGAGAATTCTTATCGGCAGAGATGTTAGAAGAGGAGGTGAGATGCTTCAAAAAGCTGTTATAGGGGGTTTGTTAAGTGCTGGAGTAAAAGTTTACGATGCTGGTCTTCTTCCTACACCTACGCTTCAATGGGCGATAAAGCATTTCAAGTTCGATGGAGGTATAATGATAACTGCAAGCCATAATCCCCCTAAATACAACGGTATAAAGGTTATCGCATCAGATGGTGTTGAAATAAGTAGAGAAGATGAAGTAAAAATTGAGGAAATAATTTTTGAGGAAAAATGGTTTAGAGCTTCACGGTTTGGCTTAGCCGAAGAAGTACCTAAATTCTACGGAATAATAGATGCTTACGTTAACTCCATAGTAAGCCATGTAGATGTTGAGAAAATTAGAAGTAAAAACTTCAGAGTTTTAATAGACCCAGCAAACAGTGTGGGAGCGCTTACAAGCCCGCTCGTAGCTAAGAAGCTTGGATGCAAAGTATACACGTTAAACGGTAATCTTGACGGAGACTTTCCAGGAAGAGAACCTGAACCAACAACTGAGACTCTTAAAGAAACAGCTGATGTAGCTAGAGCATTACATGTCGACTTAGCTGTTGGACATGACGGCGATGCGGATAGAGCAATTTTCGTAGACGAGAAAGGTAGAATACATTGGGGAGATAGGAGTGCGACAATTCTATGCAAATATTTCGCTGAAAAAGGACATAAAGGTAAAGTAATTACCGCGGTTTCCTCATCAATTATGATAGAGGAAGTATTGAAACCCTATGGATTAGAAGTTATCTGGATGAAGGTAGGTAGTGTCGATATTTCCAGAAGAATGCTTAGAGAAGAAAATGTTTTATGTGGTTTTGAAGAAAATGGAGGTTTCATGTATCCTCCACATATACCTGTAAGAGACGGATCAATGACATTAGCTTTAATGCTACAGGTAATGGCAGATGAAAATAGAAAACTATCGGAACTTTTCGACCAACTACCGCACTATTATACGTTAAAAACTAAGATACCGATGGCTCGTACTACAGCTCTTAAAGTTGTTAAAGAAGTTGCTGAATACTTTAAGAATTATAGGCTAATAACTATTGATGGCGTAAAAGTGTTAATGAAGGATGCATGGGTTTTAGTTAGGCCTTCGGGAACAGAACCTATACTTAGAATTATGGCTGAAGCAAAAGATGAAAATAAGTTAAAGGAAATAGTTAACACAGTCAAGAATATTGCAGAAGAGGTGCTTAAGTCAAAATGAAGTATAGACTACTAGACATACTAGCCTGCCCAATATGCAAACATTTCCCCCTAAAACATTACATTATCGAAGAGAACATATATGAAGACAGAGTTTTAGAAGAAGAGAAACCTTTATGCGAACTATATTGCGGTTATCTAGGGAAAAAAGTTAAGGAGATTAAAGAATTCCCCTGCGAAGAATGTTTTAAAAAGGAAGTTAAAACAGGGGCTCTATACTGCTCAAACTGCGGTAGATGGTACCCAATAATCGATGAAATACCTCAAATGCTACCTGATGAGTTAAGAGACAAGAAATCAGATCTAGAGTTTCTGAAAAAGTACAAGGAAAAGTTACCTGAGAAAATAGTCTTACTCGGCAAACCTTATAACTTGAAGGTTTCATGATAAATTTTAAACTATCTCTGCAATAGCTTAGAGTAAGGTGGTAGGTTTCACATGTTTAGAAGACCGGAAGAATCATTTGCATCACATCTGACAGAATGGATTAAACTACAGAAAACACTGCTTGAAACTGTGAAAAAACTAAATGACAGTATAAAGAAGGGAGATAGGTTAACACTAATAATAGCTACTAGAACGGTATTCCAACATATAATGAGAACAATTAAGGCTTTTGACCAATGGCTTCAAGATCCATTCATATTAGAACACATGCCTAGGGAAATGCTTGAAGAAGTTTGGGACAACATTTCCGACATACTGCTTAAACTTCTAGAATTAGACATTGAACATACGAGCCAGTTTAGAGACTTAATAATAAAGTTGGCAAAAGAAGATAAGCTAAACCCACTAGTATGGCCTAAGAAAAGGAAAGGTCTAGAGAAAAAACCTACACTACATACTACGATGTAGTTTAACAATTTAACTTGAAATCCACGGTGTAGTAATGAATTTATTAGCGAAGTTCAGGGAAAAACTGGATGTTTTAAAAAGAATTTCTCCACAAGATGTCCTCAGTATTCTTGAAGATTTTAAAAACCTCATGCAAGGCGAAACTAAGAAAGAAAACTTCGAATACTTTGATAGAATTGAAGGATTAATTAAAGTTAAGAGTACACATTTAGCTGTTATAGGAGATATTCATGGAGACCTCGCAAGTCTAAGAGCAATTATGGGTAACATAAATAAACATTTGCCAGACGAAGATAGTGTTCTCGTGTTTTTGGGAGACTATGTAGATAGAGGAGTAGAGTCTTTCGAAACTATAATGTCCATTATTATGTTGAAACTTGAAAACCCAGAAAAAATCATCATGCTTAGAGGAAATCATGAACCACCACCTAACCTTATACCATACCCTCACGACTTCCCATTATTTCTTAAAATGAAATTTAAAAAATCATGGAAAGAAGTATATGATGTATTCTTTGATATTTTCCAGCTACTACCACATGCAGCATACGTTGAATCAAAAATTTTCCTTGTTCACGGAGGCGTGCCAGTGAAAACTAGTAGTCTTGAAAAAATCGCTTTTGCTCATGAGGAGAAAGAGATTTTAGAAGAGCTTCTATGGAACGATCCAAGTGATTTTATTGAAGAATGGACTTACTCGCCTAGAGGGGCGGGTAAGCTTTTCGGAATTAAGATTACCAGGGAATTTCTTAGGCAAAATAATTTTATAGGAATCATAAGAAGCCATGAACCATGTAATGGTTTTAAAATAAACCATAATGGCTTGGTCCTAACCATATTTTCGAGGAAAGGCTACCCCTATTTTAACAAATACGCTTCAATAATAATTTTAAATGTAAAGGAACTTAAAAGCAAAGAAGACTTATTAAAACATGTATTAACATTTTGAATATTATCTTCTACGTCTCCTTCTAGAGATCTTTAGTAATTTAAAGCTTAGTTCCTGCTCTGCATCTATTGGAATTATTTTTGATCTAAGCTCTTCCACTAGTTGAGGAATTTTTTCAGCATTTTCACCTAGCCTACTAACGTGGTTTTCTAAGAACTCTAAACCCTCCGATGTTACTCTTAATTTTTTATTTCTAGGATTAGTTTCTAGAAGACCTAGGTAAAGCAGCGCTATGATGTCCTCTTTAAGCTCTTTAGATGAAAGTGAACCCGCAATTTCGAAGAATCTATACCCTAAATTAACATTCTTATCTTGAATGTTCTTAACTAAATATATTAGCGCTTTCTCGGTTATTTCGCCGAAAGACTTTATGGTTTGTAGTAGTGCTATTTTTCTTACATCATTTACTATATCCGCTATTGTTATTGCAGGTCTAGTAATTATTTTTAATTCTTTAGACCTGCCTGGAGCTGCCATCTTTAACCCTTCTCCATATTCTTCTTTTCTTCAGATTTAAGTTTAGTAGGCTTAATAGATAATCTTTCGGCTACTTTTCTAACAGCTTTCTCAAAAGTTAGTCCGCTAAACATGTAATGGTCTATTTCATATTTTAGTATTTCTTCACCAAGGTCTCCGAAAACATCTTTAAACATCTTAATTAAGGCTTCATATAGGCTTTTAATTTCTACAGATACTTCTTTTGGTAGGGTTTTTACGGGTTTCATTACCCTACCTATTTTAACTTTTATTCTGGCTTTAGGTAGTGTTGCTAAGGCACTATAGCCGAAAGTCATTAACATGAAGAATGAGGAAAGACCTAATACTAATAGTGAAGTTATTTTTAGTAAATATGCACTAGAGGGGTTTAGAAGAAGTACTGTTGTTAATGTTAGGTAGGCAATGTAGGAGCACATTATTGTTAAAGCTAGGGATGGAAAAACCACGTATTTTATACGTTTAACTATAAGATAAGCTTCTAAAAGAACTAAAAATAGTGCAGCAAGAGACAATAGGGGGATAGCGTTATCAACGATAAACAGCATCTTACTTACATCTAGGCCTGCAATTAGCAAATAGAATAGGTGATAATTTACGGTAAATGTTAAAGCTATAAATGCTAAAAGAGACAGGAGTATTCTACGCCTTTTTATGATGACTATTTTCTGTTTTACTATGGTTTCTTTGAATTCGTTCACAATATTCCTAAAAGACTCTACGACTTCTCCGAATTCTTTGGCTGTGGATTCTTCATTTAACATACCTAGTTTGTCATGAACTTCCAGCATTTTGCTGAATAGTTTTTCAAGAGATTCATTTATCATAGGGCCTCCGATGTATGTTATTTCATTTAGGCTTTTCTTAACATCATTTAGGATGGTGTTTAAGGTTTCGATAATGCTCGTATTGAAGCTTTTCCTTTCTAAGGAACCTAGTTCGTACTCAAAATATCTGATTAAACTTACTAACGCTTCTTTCATATCGTTAGCTTCAATAGTGTGTGTTGACATTACCTAAGCACCGTTGATGTGAGAGGTCAGATCCGCTGAAGGTTCATCAAAACCCCCAACCCCTAAGGGCATCAGGGTTTAGGGGGTACATCATCCCCTACTCTTAGCTCCCAATATAGAACTTTAAACTTTTCCCATTACCTACTTGGGGTTATTTAAGTAAGTTTTAAGATTTCAAACCAATATTATAAGACTATACTGGAGAACTATTTCAGGGGGGTGTTTAATGCCTACAATTGTTGAGACGGGTGGTAGAAGATTTGAAAGAATAGGAGCCCATAGCCATATTAAAGGCTTAGGGTTAACTCCTGAAGGAAAAGCTTTACCTTCAGCTGATGGCATGGTTGGGCAAATAGAAGCCAGAGAAGCCGCTGGTCTTGTTGTGGAGATGATCAAGGAGGGAAGGATGGCTGGTAGAGGCATCCTACTGGTTGGCCCACCAGGTACAGGGAAAACAGCTATAGCAATAGCGATAGCTAAGGAGCTTGGGGAAGATACTCCTTTTGTAAGCTTATCTGCATCGGAAGTTTACTCTGCTGAAATGAAGAAAACCGAAGTCCTAATGCAGGCTATGAGGAAAGCTATCGGTGTTAGAATTAGAGAGATAAGGAAAGTCTATGAGGGAGTAGTTAAGAACATGAAAGTAGCTTTCAAAAGACACCCCTATAATCCATACTACAAAATTCCGAGCAGTGCTAAAATAACATTAGCTACAAGGGATGAAGAAAAAACATTCAGCGTTGATAGAGACATAACATTAGAACTTCTAAATAAAGGAGTAAGCATAGGAGACGTAATATGGATTGATAGTGGAACAGGCAGGGTAACCAAGATAGGTAAAGTAAGAGGGTTTGAAAAAGCTAAGTATTACGATCTTGAAACAGAAGTTTACGTTGAAATGCCTAAAGGACCTATATTGAAAGAAAAAGAGTTCGTACACACAGTAACACTTCACGACTTAGATGTGGGCATGGCTAGTAGGAGAGGGATAATTTCAATATTTTTCGGAACACCTACTGAAAGAGAAATCTCACCAGAAGTAAGGAGAGAAGTAGATGAGGAAGTTAAAAAGCTTGTTGATGAGGGAAGAGCCGAAATAATTCCCGGAGTGCTTTTCATAGATGACGCTCACATGTTAGATATAGAATGCTTTGCATTCCTTGGGAGAGCCATGGAAAGCGAATTAGCTCCTATAATAATTCTAGCTACAAACAGAGGAATAACGAGAATTAGGGGAACAGATGTAGAATCACCCCATGGAATGCCCTTAGATCTTCTCGATAGACTCCTAATAATCCGTACAAAACAGTATACCAGAGATGAAATAAGAGAAATATTGAAGATAAGAAGTAAGGCAACCAAAATAAAGCTCACAAAGGAAGCGTTAGAGAAATTAACTGAAATCGGTGTAGAAACCTCGCTAAGATATGCTGTACAACTAATGGAACCTGCATGGGAAAGAGCTAGAGTGTTGAAGAGAGACTATGTGGATGTTGAAGACATAGAATACGTTAGGAAACTTTTCGTTGATGTGAAAGAGTCATCAAAATATGCAAGAGATTTCGAAAAACAGTTCCTAAGATAATTTTTCCATTTTAGCTTAAACCTAGAGCGCCCAATACGCCAACAACGTTTACTACAATAAGTGAACCAACTATTAAAGCTGAAACTACTTTTATAAAGGACGAAGCTAGAGGCTTAACTTTCCAATATAGGAGTACAACGAAAAGTGCAGGGATCCATGATGTAAGACTAATTAGTATGGATGAATCTCTTACTAAATCTGCAAAACCTCCTCCAAAGATATTTCTCGAAAAAGCATGTGCAAAAGCGATTAGCAGCGAAATAAGTATTGTTAAGCTAGCTACTTTAAAATAGAGTTTGCTTGCTACAATATCTTTTAAACTAGTAGTTTCTGTTAAGTACTCATAGAACATGTAAGCATTACAGAGTATTATGGCCTCTATAGCGAGAGTTGAAGAAGCTAAAATCCCTATGCAGAAAAGAAGTGGACCAATAATGCCAAGAGGTTTTAAAGCTAATATCATATCGTGAATTGTTGAAGTGTTTTCTGGAGCATAAGCCGCAGCAACAACAGCAACAGAAATACTGGCAAGGGATGTAAATACTAAGCCTACAGAGATGTCTATGAACTCTTCAGGTATTTCATGCATCTTTAACCCTTTCATAATAATGCTAGATGTTTGAAAAATTAGCGCATATGGTGCTGCAGCAGCGCCGAACACAGCTAAAACGTCGATAAAATACTGTCTCCCTAAGGCTACTTCGGGGGGTATTATTAGACTTGCTAACAATTCAATAACTGTTGAAGGTGATGATATGAGGTGAAATACCATTAAAACTATGTATGTTGAAAGGACAAAGCTGAGGAGAGTTAGGATTCTTTCAAGATACATATATTCCTTACGTAGAGCAAGTCCAAACAATAATAAAGAAAAAGATATTGCTACTAAATACCATGGGATTCCAGAAACTACGTTTAAAGTGAAGGAGACACCTATGATGTTTATTGCTATGGTTACTACATTAGCGATAAATAGTGAGATGAGGATTATGAGAGTTAAATGTTTACCAAATATTTTCCTCGATTTAACTATAACGCCTTCACGCATAACTACGCCTACTTCAACAGCTAGCTGCTGCAATAACGCTATGATTATTGAAGCTAATACTATAATCCACAGTATTTTAAAACCGTAAATAGCTCCTACGTACGTAAACACCCCTATGTTCGTTATTTCTAAACCTGATACAGCAGAAATAAGTCCTGGACCTAAAATACTAATAATCCTAAATTTCTTCAAATTAACACCTAGAACTATTTAGTTAAACGAGAAGAGTACTTAAGATGTAGGGTTCTTACTTCTTGTTAAACTTCGATTCTATATTGTTAACTATTTTAGGCACATTCAAGACCATTTTTGTAAGGGCTTCAGGATTTCTCATAACATTATGGTCTATTAGCAATACTACATATAGTGGGCTACCCCTACCTCTGTCATTGTATGCATGCGGCGAGACTATAGAAGTAGATGAAACTATGGTTATGGGTTCTATTGAATTATTTGACGTATTCTCTATCTCTGCTTTTACACCTCTTAGCTCTGAAGAAAATGTGAAATTACTAACAACCGTACTATTCTCTTCGCTAGTCTTCTTAGTGTCGCTCTTTCCTCTTCTAACTTTCCTCTTCACATAGTAGTAATTATATATGAAGGGTAAAACTCCGCCCATGATGTAGACTAGAATCCTCAGCAGCAACCACATATCCATAGTAACCACCATTACTTTATACTTTGCCTTTATTTGCTATGTCTGGAGAGGATGTTGTAGTAGAGTAGTTTAAAAACTAGTTTGCTTAGTTTCGACCTTACTTTATTTTCCAAGATACTACATTCGTACATTTCATTGTTATTACATGAGTATTAATCTCCGCAGATAATGTGAACAATGGTAATACTTAAATTACTCTTTTTAAAATCACTTTGAAAACTCTCAGCCGAAATATCTTTCATCACAATTTCAGTTTGAGTCGTGCTCGTCTTCCAAATACTATTTGAATATTTAGGATAAATATTTAAATTTAATTAGTCTTGCCTTAATTTATGAGAGTACTGTAGATTTAAATTGCACTTATGAGTCTTTGAATTCGTTAATAATTTCTCTTACCACCTTATGCGGTTCATTAGATCTTGTTATAGCCGAGCCTACGATTACAATGTTAGCACCAGACTTAATAAGATTATTAACCTTACCCGGTCGAATACCACCTGCTACTGCTAGGCATCTGCTAAACACTTCTCTTATTTTGCTAACTACTTGGCCCATGTCAGCTACTGTTATTCCTAACTTCCTTTGTACATCTATACCTAGGTGAGATATCAAAATATCTACATTCATCCTCTCTAGTTCGGCTGCTCTGGTTAAGGGGTTAGGGTGCGATATGAGGTCCACGGCTATTAGGAGTCCGTATTTCTTACCATATGTTAGCGCTTCGTTTATAGTGTAATTACTGGCTACAGAGAGAATAGTCGTAATATCTGCTCCTGCTTCATGGGCTAGTTTTGCTTCTAAAAACCCTGTATCCATGGTTTTCATGTCTGCGACTATTATTGCTTCAGGAAACTTTTCTCTAAGAACCTTAACTGCTTTCAAACCCGCCGACTTTATTAAGGGTGTTCCCGCTTCTAAAATTTCTGCGCCATTGTCCCAAGCTATTTTAGCTATTTTTAAAGCTTCATCTAATGATGTAAGGTCTAAAGCCACTTGGAGTCTAGGACGTTTAAGTAACTCATCTACACTAACCAATAAAACCCCTAATTGTTTGATGAAAACTTAAAGTTATAAACTTATTCTTAGAGTAAGTTTTACAATGTGGTGACCGGTGACAAAGTACGTATTCGTAACTGGAGGAGTACTTTCAAGTGTAGGTAAAGGAATAGTTACTGCTTCTATAGGTAAGCTTCTCCAAGCTAGAGGATACAGCGTTACGGCAATAAAAATTGATCCATATTTAAACGTAGATGCTGGAACAATGAACCCTTACATGCATGGAGAAGTTTTCGTAACAGAAGATGGCGGTGAAACAGATTTAGATCTAGGACATTATGAAAGATTCCTACATATAAATCTCTCAAAATTTAACAACATAACAACGGGCCAAGTGTACTTGAAGGTTATTGAGAGGGAGAGAAAGGGGGAGTACTTAGGTAAATGCGTTCAAATAATACCCCACATAACCGATGAAATTAAGAGTAGAATAAGGTTTGTTGCTAAGCGGGAAGAGGTAGATGTAGTTGTAGTTGAAATAGGAGGTACTGTAGGGGATATTGAAGGACTACCTTTCCTAGAAGCTGTAAGGCAGATGAGAATAGAAGAGGGATATCAGAACACAGTTTTCGTACACGTAGCCTTAGTCCCTATATTAGAGGTTACGGGTGAGCAAAAAACAAAACCTGTCCAACATAGTGTCCAGGAGCTTAGGAGAATAGGTATTCAACCTGACATAATAGTTGCTAGGTGTAAAGTTACACTTGAAGATGAAGCTAAAAGGAAAATAGCATTATACGGTAATGTTCCATTAGATTCCGTTTTCACATCCTATACTGTGGGCACGATATACGAAGTACCCTTAATTCTTGAAAAACAAGGATTAGGTAAGAAGGTTATTGAGAGATTACACCTTGAACCTAGAGAACCCAACCTTAGAGACCTAGAATGGTTTGTAGGGAGAATTAAACATAGTAAAAGGAAAGTCGTAGTGGGTATGGTGGGTAAATATACTAAGCTTAAAGATAGCTACATAAGCATAAACGAAGCTTTAGTTCATGCTGGAGCGCATTTAGCCGTAAAACCTACCTTAAAATGGATTGAAGCTACCGATATAGAAGAAGGAAGAATAAGTGTTGAAGAAGCATTAAGTGAAGTGAACGGTGTAATAGTTCTTCCAGGCTTCGGTAAGAGAGGCGCTGAAGGAAAGATTATGGCTATAAAATATGCTAGAGAAAACAATATACCATTACTTGGCATATGTTTCGGTATGCAGTTAATGGTCGTAGAATACGCTAGAAACGTAATAGGGTTAGAACATGCTCACAGTACAGAAATAGATCCTAAAACACCACATCCAGTAATTGACCTTATGGAGGAACAGACAAGAATTAAGCAACTAGGAGGAACCATGAGGCTAGGAGCCTACCCAATAAATCTCTTCAAAAATACTCTTGCATACAGTCTTTATAGCAAGGAAACAATATATGAAAGACATAGGCATAGGTATGAGGTTAATCCGAAATACATTGACAAAATATTTGCTCACGGTCTTAGAATTTCAGGTTTAAGCTATGATGGTAGAGTAGAGTTTGTAGAGTTAAGTAAAAAAGAGCATACGTTTTACCTAGGAACCCAGGCTCACCCAGAGTTTAAGTCCAGACCTTTAAGTCCTTCTCCACCATACCTAGGTTTTCTTAAGGCGGCAATAGGCTTAATCTAATACTAAAAGAACTTTCCTTATATTAGTTTTTGAAATCTTTTTAACACCGCGTTTACCAGGCTCATAAGTTGACTTAACTAACTTAACAGCTTCAAGTATTCTTATTTGAGCACTAGCGTTTGCTTTACTTTGAGATATAAGTTCTGCTGCCTTGCCAACATACATTCCACCTTCTCTTAAATATCTTAGTATTTTAAGTCTTGTAATTGATGAGAGAGCTGAAGCTACCTTTTGGACATATTCTTCACCTCGAACAATCAGTGCGTCTTCGACTTCGTATATGCCTGGGTTCTTAGGTATAACTAGTTTCACTTCACCTTCTGCTTTTAATGACAACTGTTTACCCTCACCAATACATAGGTTATAGAAATATATTAATTTAATATATTAATTTTTAACTTATTTTAAAACCTTCTAAAACGTAATCACCTTAAATACTATTTTAACAGCATTTTTAAAGTACTCATACTAAATATGAACCTAGGTTAAGGTATATTAAGGTATACAAGTAATGCCAGTAAATCCTGGATACGTGTTTAAGCAGTTAACGCCTAGAGACATGAAGATACTTAGGGTTATAGAGAAGTTAATGAGGAAGTACGAGTATGTACCCTTAGACATTATAGTTTCTAGAAGCAGAATGGTAGATAAGGATGTTTCACTTGTTTTTTCTAAGCTTAACAGTTTAAAGCTTGTCAAAAGGTATAGAGGAGATTATACTGGGTATAGGATAACGAGTTTAGGCTATGATTGCTTAGCTCTAGAAGATTTAGTTAGGAGAAACATCGTTTATGCTCTTGGACCTAAGCTAGGTGTTGGTAAGGAAGCAGATTTATATTTAGGGTTAAGTCCAGCTAACGAGAAAATAGTAGTTAAATTTCATAGAGTAGGTAGAACAAGCTTCAGACAAGTGAAAAGGCTTAGAGTATATGCTGAAGAAGCTGAGGTTTCCTGGCTTCTAAGATCATCAATTTCTGCTGAAAGAGAGTTTAAAGCTTTAATAGAGTGTTTAAAAGCTCAAGTAAATGTTCCTATACCTTTAGGTAGAAGCAGACATGCTGTTGTTATGAAACATATTAATGGCGTTCTACTGTTAAAGTATAGAAACCCTTCAGACCCTGAAACCATGTTACGTACAATACTTGACAGTGTTAGGAGAGCATACCTCATAGTAGGTATAGTTCATGGGGACTTAAGCGAATACAATGTTATGGTGGAGCTAGGTACTGAAAGACCAATATTAATAGATTGGCCTCAATACGTTGAGAGAGAACATCCTAGTGCTCCTATACTCTTAGAGAGAGATGTCAAATATATAATAGGGTTTTTCAAGAGAAAATATCGTGTAGAAATACCTGTAAAAGAGGCTTTGAAATATGTGAGGGGTAAAATTGAGGAAATCTAGTAGAAAACCTAGCGTAGTATTCGGTGTAGACATACTACCTTCCAGCTCACCTCAGTCATCTAAGGAACCGCACTATGCTTTGGTCATCTTAAAGAATGGAGAAGTTTGGGAAAAATACTCTGATGTAGCTTTAAGAAGAATAATTAGGTTGGCTTGGGAACATAAGCCTGAAATAATAAGCATTGACAATATTTTCGAGCTAGGAGCTAATGAGAGAAACGTAGTGAAAATAATAAGTATGTTACCTCCGGAAACATCGGTTGTACAAGTTAATGTTAGTGAGGAAAAAATTTCAAAACTATGGGAAGTAGCTAAGCAAGCCAAGTTAATCTCTGAATATAGCAAGTTTCCTCCATTAAAAACAGCCTACTTAGCAGCAATACTTGCGTATAAGGGGTATGGTTCAAAAGTTAAAGTTTACGAGGAAAAAACAAAAATCATTATTACTAAAGGTAGGAGCTTAACCCAAGGGGGTATGAGCCAATTAAGATATAGAAGACATGTTAGGGGTCTAATTCTCCAAGCAGTAAGGAAAATTAAGGAAGTGCTTGAAGAACATGGAATAGACTATGATCTTGTTGTTAGGAAAACCGAAAGCGGCTTTGACGGAGCAGTATTCACAGTTTATGCACCTAGAGCAAAACTCTACGGCATAGTCTCTCCCATGAAAGGACATGATATTAGAGTAATTATAAGACCTATTTATAGAGGAAAAATAGAGTTTGAACATGTAAAGCCAAGAATACTCACAAGGAAAAGGCCCTTAATTGTGGGAATAGATCCGGGAATGATAACTGGAGTAGCTATTTTAGATATTGACGGTGAAGTATTAAGAGTTTTTAGTGGCAAAAACATTGACAGAGCAACCATAGTTAAGGAAATAGAAAAATACGGTAAACCACTCATCATAGCTTCGGATGTTTACCCGCCGCCCGAGGCTTTAGAAAAGCTAACTTCTACTCTAAGAGCAAAACTTTACACGCCACAGCAATCTCTAAGTCAAAGCGAGAAAGAAGAGCTTGTAAAAACCTATTTAGAAAACATAGAGAGCCCTATAGAGGTTGAAGATACGCATCAAAGAGACGCATTAGCAGCAGCAATAAATGCATGGAAATCTTTTAGAACTAAGCTTGAACAAATCGAAGACTATGTAAGTAAAATGGAGCTAGACGTAGATGTAGACAAGGTAAAAGCTGATGTAATTAAAGGACTAAGCATAGCACAAGCTGTTGAAAAGGAAATATTTAGAAAACTAACTTTAGAATTAAGAACAAGAGCTGAAGAAAAGAAAATTGAAGAAAAGACCGTTAAACAACCTCAGGTTAGTGAAGCCCTTCTGAAGGAGATTAAGAAATTGGAAAGAGAAAAAGCACAATTGAAGGAAAAGCTTAGTAAAGCACGTAAAGAAATATTTGAGCTTAAAAAGCAGCTAGAATTATACCATAAACAGACAAATATACAGGTTAAAACTGTAAGGGAAATACAAGCGTTAAGTGAGGAAGTTAGGAGGCTGAGTGAAGAACTTAAAAAGTATGAAAGAGAAAATTTAAGGCTCAAACAGGAAATAGCCGATTTAAAGTCAATAATAATTACAATATCTAAGCATAACTATAGATTAGCTGTACCAATAACAACGCTAACATTAACATCAATATCTAAGGCTGAAAGAGAATATGGCCCTATAGGGAAAGATAGTATAATATACGTTGTTAACCCTGTATTTGTTCAAAAAGAAGCCTTATCTAAGCTTGTAGAAGCAGAAATACTTTCCATAGTAGTGCATGAGCCTGAGGAAGAATTTGTTAGAGGCGTAGAGAATCAAGGAATACCTGTACTGAAAATAGAAGATATTAAAGATTACATAATACGGGTGTTTGACAACATAGTACTATACAATAACACTTTAATTAAAGTTGCTAAGAAGAGGAAGAAGGAATTAGAAGAAAAACTTAGAGCAAGAAAAACATTAGAGCTTGAAGATTTAATTATGAAATACAGAATGGAAAGATGGGGTTAACAGCCATTTCCTGGGTTGAAGAATTCTTCATAAGAAAACCCCATCTCTTCCTTAAAATATTAAAAGCCTTATGGAGTAAAGGTGAAGAAGAAGTAAAATACGTTGCCAAAGTTCTTAAAGCGCATGGTGTAAATGAAGGTTCTAAAATTTTGGAAGTAGGGTGCGGTAATGGGAGAATAGCTATTAACTTGGCGAAACTAGGCTATGAAGTAGTTGGTTTAGATATTTCCTCAGAGCTCATAAAGGATGCATGTAGAAAAGCAGAGTCTATGAAGGTAAAAGCAAAGTTTCTTGTTGGCGATGCTAGAAGGATAGATAAGATATTTAAGCCTAAGGAGTTTGATGCTGTAATATTCTACTGGACGAGCGTAATAGGATACCATGGTGAAAATGCGGATAGACAAATACTTCTTGCATGTAGGAGGGTAGTTAGAGATCATGGGAAACTATTCATACTTAAACATGCAAGTAGAGAAGTAGCGTTAGCAAAGCATGAACTTATGCCTAACATAAAATACTATGTTGACCATGGAGACTTCGTAGTTATCGAGGAACACAATTTCGACATACTGTACTCCAAAGTTCAAGCAAAATGGACATTCTATGTCAAGAAAGGCAAGGATCTCGTATTTCTAGATGAAATTTCCTTCACCTTACGATTATATTCCATCCATGAATTAATTAACTTAGCCGAGAGAGCAGGTTGGAAGTACATTAAAGCGTACGGTGATCTAAAAGAGTTAAGAGAATATTCTACAGTTAGCCGTGAAAGCTTAAATGTAGTTTTTGAAGCTGCTTAGAAGACAAATGTTTCCTCCTTTAGCAGGATTTCAGTAAGTGCAGGTGCTTTGTCTAGTTCCTCTTCTACAATACTATGAATTTCGCTTCTTGTATTTGAAGGTAGGGTTTCAAAGTCCCCTATAACTCTAATACTTGCAATCCAAGGATCTGTTATTGGTCTACCTATTTGGCTAAGTATTTCAACATAAACCTCCTTAATTCCATGCACTTTACCAGCTATTTTATCTGCTATTCTCTTAGCTAGCACATTGTATATCTTGCCTACGTGGCTAACCGGGTTCTTACCTGCAGCCGCTTCTAAGGACATAGGTCTTGTTGGCGTTATTAACCCATTTATTCTATTGCCCCTACCTGTAGCTCCATCGTCTCCATGTTCCGCAGACGTTCCTGTAACTGTTAAGTAGACTATGCCTTTCTCGGGCCTGTCCGCGGTGTTAAGGTAAACTTTAACGTTAAAGTCCGGTACGAGTTTCGAAGCTAAATCATGTACTTCATTAATTACTTGCTCTTTAACTGATAAGTAATGGTCAAGATTAGGTATTAAATGGGATATCATTGCTGCTGCAATGGTTAACTCCATATCCTTACCTTTACGTAGCCCCATTACTTTAATGTCTTCTCCGACCTCAGGTATTTTCTTCTTAAACTCTTTAGAATTCAAGTGTTTTTCAACGTTTAAAACAAGGTTTTCTAGCGGGGTTAATGGGGCAAAAGCTACACCTACTGAAGTATCGTTTGCAAGAGGGACCTTCTTTCCAAGCTCAAATATTTTCACTAAATCCACTGAACCTTTACCAATCCTGTAGTCAACAATAACATGTTTTTCAGGATCTAGGAATCTGAAGTTCTTTTTAATCCATTCCTTAACAGCTTCAACAACTATTCTACCTACAGGTATGGGCTCTATACTTCCTTCTTTAATGACTTCTGTTGTTGCTCTACCAGAAACTATTATGTATATGGGGTGTAACAGTTCTCCTCCCCCAAAAACGGGGTTAGCTTGGCCTCCTACGAGAAGTGTCTTATCTAAGTTATGGTGTAAGATAATGCCGAATCTATCGAGGTAGTACTTTGAAAGTTTACGGCTAGATTCCTCAGAAGAAGCATCAGCAATGTAGTCGGGATGCCCTAAGCCTTTTCTCTCAACAAACTCAACAGCCAATTCTGAAGTAGCTTTCCTTCTTTCATACTCTACGAAAATATTTTTCATTCTAAACCCCGCATTAATGTAAATTCCAGCATTATAAAAAACTTTAGTACAGCTTCTAAATAGAAGTATTACTGACAGTAATATTTAGCAAAATAGTTTCCTATATGGAAAACGGCGCCGAAATGCATTACTCAGGCTTATAGTCGGTACTTATGAATAGAATATTACTTCCTCTCACAAGAACTTTACCATATTTAGCTATTGGGTGTTGAGAGCCTTCTCTTACCTCAACACAGTCGCTTAACAGTAAATTCATAGTGTTATCGCACTGTTCAAGTCTTCCAACGTATTCAGAGCCGTCTTTTAACCTTACCAATATTGTGTTGTTAATAGCATTTCTCAGGTATTTTAGTGGACTATCGAGCGCTTTCATTCTAAACCTCCTAAAAAACGATCCCGTAAAGTTTCTAGTATCTACTTGAAAATCCAATTTAATCGAGGTATTTAAAAGTTTAGGTGTTAGGTTTATTGTTTAATTTAAGGAGAAATATTATGTCTTTTACATTACCATCTTCTAATATTTCTCCTCGTAAATCCACGTTTACGTTTACATTTCTCGGTATAGAAAAAACTAGCATGCCATGGTCTTTAATCACTCTAAAGAGTTCTCGGCATGTTACGTTAGGTTCAGGCATGTTCTGGAGAAGAGTAAAAGCAAATACTGCATCGAAAACCTTAGCACGGAAAGGTAGGAAATCAACATCGGCTCTAATGAGCTCCGCAGATATATTTTCCCTGAATACTTTGTCTTTAGCTTTCCATAACATACCATTACTTAAGTCTACACCAACATATAGTTTTAATTTTCTTAAGGCTTTCTTGCTTAAAAACCTATATAATAAGGCTGTACCGCAACCAGCATCCAGAACAATACCTTTTAAATGTTTAATTCTCATGAAAGCTAACTTATACTTACTCCTCTGTTCTTCGCCATATAATTCATCATAGTTTCTAGAGGTTATATTGTACTTTCTCATAACCTCCTTTTTATGGCGAAAACTATTTGAGGTAATCGAACAAACTTCTCTTCTCTGTTTTACCAACATACTTCGATAAAGCCTCAATATTTATTTGTTTAAACTCTAATTTCTCCTTCAGTAGCAGTTCCTGTGCTTTCTTAGTTATGGATGGAGCAACTATTATTCCTCTAATTTTTTCCGTTCGCATATGGCTTTTCAGCGAATTTATGTATTTTTTCAATTGTCTCACAGCATCAACTCTTGCAGTTAACCTTTTAATTTCCACAACAACTACGTTACCTTTTTTATCTTTTAAATAGAGATCGATGAATCCTGGTTCAACTTTCTTCTCAACATCTATTGTCGTAAGTTTTTCACCTAAAATTTCAGGGTTAGTTGCAAGAATGTCTCTAATTTCTTTTTCAGAAATGTGCATGTAAAAAGCTCCAGAATCGTAAAGTTCAGCTTCAACAATGAGGAATATGTTGTCTAATTTTATAGCAACTACTTCTCTAGGCCTTGTCCTCAAAGCTTTCATTACTAAAACTTCTTCTTCACTATCGTAACTTACATCAATATATGATGTTTCCGGCTGCCAATTTACAGGTGAATGACCTACAGGTCTATGAATTAGAAGAGCGCCATCTGACTTAATTATTATTAATCTTTCGCCGAATTCTAAATGAGATGAAGATCTTCCGAAATAATCTACACTACAATTTGCTAAGATGTAAATATTTTTCTTCCTAGAAAGAGCATTTTTTACTATTTTCTTAGCTTCTTCTAGACTTGGTTCTTCGTAAACAATAACCTTAGCCACGGCTACTCACAATCGAAATATAATCTCAATGCTACCTAAATATTCTACTCAAGGCTATATTCTTAAATAAGAAAATATGAAAAGAATTAGGCACTACCGAAATGTTTTAAGCTAATACTTGAGAAAAATAACTCATAGAGGAGACAAGTAATGACTGTTAAGGTTACTAGAGGTGAACGGAAATACTTGACATATCTTTACGAAGTAGAAGCTTATGGCGAAAAAAGAGTAGGTACAACACAGATAGCTAAAGCATTAAACGTAGCCCCACCAACAGCTGTTGAAGCACTAGAGAAACTTCACAATAAAGGCCTGGTAGATTTCGTTAAAAGAAGAGGTGTAAAACTGACTGACAGTGGTATAAAAACTGTTAGGAAAATTTTAAGAAAGCATAGGATTCTTGAAATCCTTTTCTTTAGCTCAACAAGACTGCCCTTAGACGAAATATGTCAATGTATTGAGAAAATAGATGTTGAAATTGATGATAAATTGATAGATGAAATATATGTAAACCTTGGCATGCCCAAATGTTGCCCTCACGGAAAAGAGATACCCTAAAATAGGGTTTTAGCTCAAAATAGAATTAGGTACTACCTAATTCGGTGTACAGTATGTTCAAGTCTACACTTACGCTGATCCTCGTTTTACTAGTTATGCTGTCTTTGACAGGTATTTTAGAAGCACAGGAGCGTAAAGTAGTGGTAATGGTTTCTGTTGATTCATTAGCAGCTATAATTAGGGATTTATCCCTAGATAACATTGAAATAGTAACTCTAATTCCTGAAGGAGCAGAACCCCATAATTACCAAGTTTCCCCTGAAACATTAGAAGAAGCAAGGAAAGCTGATCTCTTTGTTTTTACTGGTCACTTAGTTTTCGAGAAAAAACTTGCTAACTTACTTCCGGAAATACCAGTACTTCAAATAGATGAGAAAAATTATTTTGGAAAATACAAGTTAGAAATACTGAAACTACCTGATGGTAGGAGAAATCTACATGCTTACTGGCTATACCCGGATAATGCACTAGCCATAGCTAAAGCTGTCGTAGATAAGCTTATAGAAATAGATCCCGTAAATGCTGAAAAATACCTTAAGAAATTAGAAGAATTCAAAGACAAAGTAAGGAGGATTAAACAATACATTACGAAAATCACTGAGTTCTATGGCGTAAAGAACATGAGTGTAATAATAACTTTTCCAGGAGAACAGTATGTAGCATACACTATGGGGTTTACAATTGCAGGTATGCTTAGTAAGGGCGAAGGAGTTTTTGCCAGCGGGGCTGAATTATCTGAGATAAAAAGCAAGCTTGAAAAAGGCTATGCAAAAATAATTATGGCTTCCGATGTTTCTAGAATGCTCAACGTAGGTAAGTTTATAGAGGATTTATCGCGGGAAACAAAAACCCCAACAGCATATGTTAAGATAATAGGTTCTAAGGATCTTACATATTCCGATTTACTTATGTACAATATAGGTGTTATTATTGGGGCTTTTTCAAGCACTGCCATGGGTAAGTCTGCTGTACAGAGTAGAACAATATTACCTACAGCAATATATGCTCTAGTAGCCTCATTAGTTATTGTGATTATTGTTGAAAGCTATTTACTGTACGTTAGAAGCAAGTATAGGTGATTTAAGCTGTGATGAAGTACGCTGTTGAAGTAGAAGATTTAACAGTTACGTATAATAATATTGTTGCTCTTGAAGATGTAAACTTAAGGCTATACGATGGAGAGTTTTTAGCAGTTATGGGTCCTAATGGTGCAGGTAAAACTACTCTTCTAAGAGCTATTCTGGGCATGGTAAAGCCTGTTAAAGGTAAGATTAAAGTTTATGGCTACAATGTGTTTATTGAAGAAGAGAAGGTTAAACATTTAATAGGCTATGTTCCTCAAAAAGTTACTCTTTCAAAAGCTGTTAGACTTACTGTTGAAGAAGTTGTTCTTATGGGTGTTTTAGCTAGAAAAATTCCTCCAAGAATACCCTCAGAAAGGGATGTTAGCACCGCTATGGAGGCTCTTAAAATAGTTGGTCTTGAGGAGTTATGGGATAGAGATTTTCTTGAACTTTCCGGAGGCCAGCAGAGAAGAGTTCTTATCGCAAGAGCTCTTGTTAGTAAGCCTAAGCTCCTCCTCTTGGATGAGCCTTTAACGGGAATTGATGTTAGAAGTCAAGCTGAAATTGCAGCATTTCTCCATGAACTAAATAGGAAACATAGAGTAAGTATTCTAATGGTTACTCATGATATTAACCCCGTAGCTGAGTACGTTGATAGAGTAGCTCTTCTATTCAAGAAAATACATGCTATAGGTAAGCCTGAGGAAGTTTTGAGAGAAGATGTTCTTTCGAAAGTTTATGGAGGTAGAATTAGGGTGTTCTCGTATGGTAGGGTATGTTTTGCAATAATAGGTGATGTTCATAGGTGATGCTATGATTTTCCCGGCCGAGCTATCATTCATAGCAAGAGCACTTATAGGCGTAGTAATAGCCTCTTTTGTATCAGCAGCTATAGGCCATATACTAACTAGTAGAGGTATCACTTTTCTCTCAGCAGAAGTAGCTCATGCAGCCCTTGGCGGTGCAGCTTTCGGTGTTCTCTTACAAACCTTAGGGTTCCTATGGTTTGATCCACTATATGGAGCTTTCTTGTTCGGTGTAGTAAGTGCGTTAATAACAGCATATGCTGGGCTTCGTGGTTCAAGAGAGCAAATGGAAGCTGCTATAGGCGTCTCCTTAGCTATGAGCATGTCCTTAGCCGTTGTTTTCCTAGGCTATATTAGATCGGAGGATATGCCTAAAGTATGGGGCTATCTTGTCGGTGACATATTGTTGCTAACAGTAGATGACTTACTATTCCTAGGTTCAATGGCTATACTAGTAGGGTTCTTCTACATACTATTCCGTAGGGAACTTATTTACATAGCATTCGATATGGAGAGCGCTGAAGTTTTAGGTATAAAGGTTAAGTTCTACCACTACCTAGGCATACTGTTAGCAGCCATAGGTGTAATAGTTACAACAAAAGCTCTAGGAGCAATCTTAGTTTACGCATTCCTCATAGCTCCCGCTGCAGCTGCCAACGAGATAGCTAAGAGAATGTATCAAATACCCCTAATTACATTAGCTATTGCTTTATCTTCAGGTATAGCAGGATTAGCTTTATCGTTTACCGTAAATATGCCTGCAAGCGGGACAATAGGTATTTTAGCTTCAACAGCATATTTAGTAGCAATATTATATTCTAGGTTTAGAAAGTAAATTGCCTGTAAAAACATGAAGCATAGCGGGTTCGAAAGCTTTGCGTAAAGTGTTATTCGTAATAGAGCATATGGAAAAGCCATCTCCATGGGTATTTTTCGAGTACGAAAACTCATCTAAAATTGTAGGAAAAAATAACCTGCTAATAACGAATGTGAAGAACAAATTCGAGGAAAAGAAGCTAAGAAAAATAGCTAACACATCGTCTAAAAGCATAAAAGACTTAGTTAAAACGGAGTTCAAAAACTATAGAGTAATAGTTCTTGATTTAAAAGCTGAAGAACAATTAAAACCAGAAGATTTTACAGACAAAACCATAGTCGTCATAGGAGGAATATTAGGTGATCACCCACCTAGAGGGAGAACATACAAGTACATAACCAAACATATAATGCCTTTAAAAAACGTTATCGTCAGAAACCTGGGTAAAGAACAACTAACAACAGACGGTTCTATCTATGTGGCATACAAGATGTCTCAAGGAGTAAAACTTAAAGACCTTAAATACGTTTACGGCTTAAAAATTACTCGTAAAATAGGCTCAATATGTCATGAAATATATTTACCATACAAATATCCTGTGGTTAACGGAAAACCTTTAGTTAATGAGAAGCTACTTAAGTATCTTCAGAAAGGTATAGTCGTTAATGAAATAATGAGGTTTGAACCTTAATGAAGAAGTCTATGAGCATAGTTGACATTTATGCCTGGGTGAAAGCCTCAGGCTCTTTAATTGAAAAATGCTACATAAACAACATTTATCACCCATATGAAAACGTTTTACTTCTCAAACTTTACTGTAAGCATTTAAGCTATAATCCTATGTTACTAATGGAGGCAGGTAAGAGAATTCATTTAACAAAGTATAGTATCCCTAAAGAACATAAAATATCTCCTCTATGCTTTGCTCTAAGGAAGTTACTGAGAAGATCTATTATAGAAAAACTCGAGATCCTAGATTGGGAAAGAGTAGTTAAAATAACCGTAACATCATCTAAACAAAAATATTTCATATATGTAGAACTACTACCACGTGGAGTAATAGTTTTAACAGATGAAAATAACAAAATACTACACACTACTAGAACATTAGAACTTAAAGACAGGGTTATTAGAAGAGGTAGGGAGTACAAGCTACCACCGACCTTAGGAATAAATGTTTTAGAAGCTTCTCCTGAAGAAGTAAAGAATGCTACTTCTAAATACGAGAAGATCATACAAGGACTGGTTAGAGGTTTAGGATTACCCGGTGAAGTAGCTGAGGAAACATGTTTTAGAGCAGGGATAGATAAAAACACTTCCCCCAAGCAACTCCCTTTGGAGTTCTTTAGTAAAATAATAAATACAGTAAAAGACATTATTCAAGAAAGCGAGAATAACATAGGCTACGTGGTTCTAGAAGAAGAGAAAGCAGTTACAGTGCTTCCTTTCGAACCAAAACATCTACTTGTGAAAGGTTTCACCTTAAAAACATTCGATAATTTCAACGAAGCCCTAGACTTCTTCTTCTCGGAGAAGCTAAGAGAAGAGAAAGCCATAGAAGCTATTAGGTTAAAGGAAAAAGAGTTAAGGAAAATAGAGCATGCTCTTGAAGAAGCAAAAAAGCTAAGAGAAGAATATCGTAGCAAAGCCATGGAGTTAAGGCAAGCTAGTGAATTAATTCTTAGAAACAGAGAGCTACTAAATAGGGTAATAGAGTGTTTTAGAAGCAGGGAAATTAGGAGGAAGGGCGAAGGAGCTGTTAAAATATGTTCTGAAAAAATAAAGCAAATAGGTATTAAGATCCTAAGTTTTAATAGGAAAAATGGCACCATAATATTGCAAATTAATGGTAAGAAAGTATTTGTGGATCTCAGAAAGAATGCTTATGAAAATGCTTCTTCAAAATTTGAGAAAGCAAGGGAGCTGGAGAGGAAAATAAGTAGAATTAATGAGAAAATTGAGGAACTTCACAGGAAAATTGAGGAGTTAAAATATGAAACAAAACTCCTCGAAGCCGAGGAAAAAGCTAAAATAAGGAGGAAAGAATGGTATGAGAAGTACCATTGGGTAGTAGAGGAAAACTACTTAATCATAGGAGGACGTAATGCTGATCAAAATGAGAGCATAGTTAAGAAATACATGAAGCCCGATGACATATTTATGCATGCTGAAATACATGGAGCACCTGTAGTAGTAATTAAAGCTAAAGGTACGGTTTCCGAGAAAGCATTAAGAGAAGCAGCCATAATTGCAGCGGCCTATTCTAAAGCTTGGAAAGAAGGTTTAGGAGCAATTGACGTTTATTGGGTTTGGGGCAGGCAGGTTTCTAAGAAACCACCTTCTGGAGAGTATCTTCCTAAAGGAGCATTCATGGTTTACGGTAAACGTAACTATATTAGAAATACTCCTCTTACGCTAGCTTTAGGGTTAGAAAAGGTAAATAGTTGGTTGAGAATTATAGTGGGGTCTGAAGAGCATGTTAAAAATAAAAGCATAGCCTACGTTACTTTAGCTCCGGGCCATATAAGCCCACATAGCCTAGCTAAGATTATAAAGGAGGAGTTCGTTAAGAGAGTTCCTGAGAAACTGAAACCTCTTATTAAATCTATATCTGTAGAAGAGTTAGCTTTAAGGATACCGGGTCCTTCCGTTATAGGAAAAATAGTTATTAACATATGAGAGTAGATACGTGAATAGCTGAAAATTTTCTGGTGCAATCTATGAGCGAAGAAATTACAATAAAGGAAATAATGAGTAGCCCACCTATAACCGTAAGCCTTGAAGAATCCGTTATAAGAGCAGCTAAAATAATGGCTGAAAACAAAATAGGCTGTGTAATAGTAGTTAATAATGATGGTAAACCCGTAGGGATAGTTACTAGGCGTGATTTAGTAGAGAAAGTTTTAGCTAAGGCGAAAGATCCGTTAAGAACTAGGGTTAAGGATATAATGTCTTCGCCGCTAGTATACGTAGGTCCTAACACACCTATTTTAGAAGCAGCTAAGTTAATGTCTCGGAAAGATATTAGGCATTTACCTGTAATTGACGTTAATGGCCTTATAGGTGTAGTATCTGATAGAGACATTTTAACAGTTGCACCTGAATATATAGAGTTAATGATTGTGAGGAAAGGAGGAATTTAGTCTTTAGCCTAAGGTCTTAACGAGTTTCTTTATCTAACACCGCAAACATATTATATGTTGAGGATGCGTAGCTTGAATATTATGGAGTATGTTAAAACCAATGTTCCAACTATTTCTCCAACAGATTTGGCGACAAAAGCTAGAGCTATTCTCAGAGATTTTAAGTTAAGAACACTCCCCGTAGTTGAGGATGAAAAACTTGTAGGAATCATTACTAGGATAAGTATTTTAACCATAACCTCATCTAAATCTAATCTCCTCGTAAGAGATATCATGGAAGAGCCCAAAATCGCGCTTAAGCCCAGTTTTAGCTTGAAAAAAGCAGTTAAAGAAATGTTAGAAGCCGATGTATGGTACGCGCCTGTGATTTCAGAAGACGGTAAGTTCATAGGAATATTTGGATTAGAAAATGTGATTAAGAAGTTTTACAATGAAGATATTCCAGTAAACAATGTGCCAATAAAGGAGTTCATGACCACAGATGTTATAACTGTAAGTAGTGACGATGAGGTTTCAGTAATTCTTCATAAAATGCTCAAGTACAGGTTTTCGGGATTACCCGTAGTGGATGATAGAAGGAGAGTTGTAGGAATAGTAACAGAATACGATATTCTCAAATTCGGTATGTCAAGAATACTCCTAGAATCTGAAAGGTCAAAAGGATATAGGAGGGTAAGAGCGCGGGAAATAATGAGCACAGCAGTGTACAAGGTAACACCTAATACTCCACTTAGAGATGTGGCTAAGATTATGGTCGAAAAAGATATAGGAAGAGTTGTTGTGGTTAATGAGAAGAACGAACTTATAGGCATAGTCGATAGAGAGGATGTAGTAAGAGCATACATGAAGTACATGTAGTTAAGAGGTTTAGAAAACTATGAGACATACGTTCGTACCTCCTAAACGTATTAGACCTGAAGGTTTAAGATATATAAGAAGCGATGGCAAGCCTAACTTCTCTTCTAGGGTTTATGAAAAACCCAGCGAGTTATCGATAATAGCTAAAAGACCTGTAGTAACAATCACCCACATTAAACCTGTAGGTGAAGCCATTAAGGTAATGACTGTTAAAGGCTATAGGAGATTACCTGTAACAACAGCTACAGGAGTTCTTAAGGGAATGCTAGCAGCAACAGATATTGTTAACTACTTTGGTGGTGGAGAATACTATAACATAGTGTTAAATAGGCACAACGGTAACATATATAGAGCATTAACAGAGCCCATAAAGTCAATTATGAGTAAAAACCCCATATATGCTACTACAATTGATGACTTAACATATGTTATAGAGTTAATGGTAAAATACGGTGTAGGTGCTGTACCCGTAGTTGATGAAGAAACAATGAAGGTATATGGTATTGTAACAGAAAGAGATATTGTAAATCATTTACGAGAGAAAACTTTGGGTATCAAAGTTTCGGAGTTCATGACGAAAAACGTTATTACGATTCCTCAAGACTCCTCAATAAAGGAGGCAGCTAAAACAATAGTTAAGATGGGTTTTAGAAGATTACCTATAGTGGACGATAAAGGCTATGTTAAAGGAATGATAACAGCTAGAAGCATAGTAAGATTTTTAGGGTCAAGCAAGGTTTTCGAATACGTTATCTCAGGAAGTGTTGAAGAAGCTTTAAGTGCTCCAGTAACGGCTGCAATTATAAGTAAAATCGTAACTGTAAATCCAGATGTAGATATAGGTGAAGCGGTAAATGAAATGATAAAACATAAGGTAGGCTCCGTGCTTGCTGTAGAAGGTAATAGGCTTGTAGGAATACTTACTGAGAGAGACGTTATGTATGCTCTAGCTTTAAAAAGATAAGACTAGATTAACGGTGTATCTCGTACAATGTCGAAAAAGCTAAAGTTCATAGCAGACACAATGCTTGGAAGCTTAGCTAGATGGCTTAGAATGCTAGGATACGACACACTATATTCCAGAGACTATAGTGACAAAGAAATATTAGAACTAGCTTCTAAAGATTCCAGAATAATATTAACCAGGGATTTAAGCCTCCATAGGAAAGCTCAAAAACGCAAATTAAAATCCATATATTTAGAAAATGAAACTATTCAAGGAAAATTGGCCTTATTAGCTTTAAAACTGAAAATAAACCTTGAACTAAACCCTGATAATTCAAGATGCCCCATATGCAATGGTATCTTAGTTAGGGCTTCGAAAGAAGAGGTGTTAAATAAGGTTCCCGAGAAAATAATTGAACTCCATGAAAACTTCTGGGTATGTACTTCCTGCGGTAAAGTGTATTGGAAAGGTAAGCACTGGACAACTATGAATAAAATATTAAGTGAGGTTAGGGAAAGAATAACTTACGAGCGTGGGGAAAGTGGTTTCACTAAGTGAATTCACGTTGGAAGATGGGAAGTACCTTGTAAGTCTTGCTAGAAGAACTGTTGAAACATATCTTAAAGCTGGAATTAAAATAGCTACCCCTAAGAATTTACCTTCAAAATACTATGAAAAACTAGGCGTATTTGTAACTATAGAGTGCTTAAAACAAGTAGGTATAAAAGCAATTAAAGAGCTACGAGGGTGCATAGGGTACCCTTACCCTATTAAGCCATTAATTGAGGCATTAATAGATTCGGCAATATCAGCTGCTGTTGAAGACCCTCGGTTCCCACCGATGAAATACCATGAATTAGACGATGTTGTTTTCGAAGTCTCTATTTTGTCTAAACCTGAAGAAATTAAGGTTAGTAGTAGAAAGGAACTACCTAAACACATTGTTATCGGTAGAGACGGATTAATTGTAGAATATGGGTGGTTTAAAGGACTCCTACTACCACAAGTTCCTGTTGAATATAAGTGGGATACTGAAACATTTCTTGCAGAAACATGTATGAAAGCAGGTTTACCCCCTGATTCCTGGCTAATAAGTGATGTTAAAGTTTATAGGTTTGAAGCAGTAATATTTTGCGAAAAAACACCTAAAGGAGAAGTAGTGAAAAGAGACCTGTTTGAGGAATTAAAGAAGGGTCACGATTGAGAACAATATTCATACCATTACTAGTACCGTTCTTCAATTTCGAAAACAGGATCGTAGGAGCTATAAGGATATACCGAGGATTAGTTGTCATCGATAGTTCAAAGGAAATTCCATGCAAAGAGAATATATTTACTCTTTCCTATGGTAAGAGAAAAATATATGCTTACGTGGAATTAGAGAAACCCCCGCTACTCAAGACAGCAATGAAGTTTATGGAAAATATTCTTTTAGGAAAGAAGAATATAAGCAATAAGGACCCATTCATACAGCTATTTAGCATTGAGGGGGCACTAGTAGTTAACCCCCCTGGTATCGCCGTAAATAAGTGCAATAATAACGAGGTAGTTCTCATAGCTGTTTTTAAAGAAGCTATAAATAACGTACCTTTGTCAAAAATGGAAAAGGAAATTTCGTTGAGCTTCACTGAACTTTCACAATACTATTCACGTGAACATTGTAAAGTAAGGTTTTTTAGTGAAATATCGAAAAAATATGCCCAAGCTTCCTCATGCATCAATGAAAATATGTTCTTCCTCGTTAAACGTAACATCATGGAAAAGGCTATTAAAAAACTAATACTTAAAGGCGTAGACCCCGATGAAATATACGTCCTAGGATTGTTCAGCAAATGCTGCATAGTTTCTCACCGAACATAGATTCCTAACATATTAATACACCTAGTTCAGGCAACATGGCTCCTGTTCTATGCTCAGACTTAAGTCTACTAATTATACGGTCCCTAGCATGGTCAAGATTGATTAAAGAATAATCAGAGCATTTAATGTACCTAGGAACTTGAAAAATGAAAAATAATCACTACCAATTATGGCTAAGTAAGATCTCCGCAAACGCAGAATGCTTCGTGGACTAGGTAGTGTAGTTCCTCTATTCCTTCACCTGTTTTTGCTGAAACTATTACTGGCCTTAATGACTGGCTAAACTCCCTAACTATGTCTGTACGGCTGTTTCTGAAATTAACTCTTCTTTACTCTTTATAACTAACTCTTTAAACGCATCAGTGTCTTCTACTATGAGCTTTACTGTTTCACGGTCTTTAATAAGATCTGCCTTATTGACTATCGGAACAACAGTTATATCTAGTCTTAGCTGGATGAGTATTGATGTTGTCCATGCAACTACAAGGTCTATAGGTGTTGACATTGTTTCACCATCAACGATGAAAACTCCAACTGTAGGGCCTAGCTCCTTAAGTTTAGAGATAAAGTAGTGGCCGCTTCTCCTATAAACGAAAACCTCCATTTGCCCGGGAGTATCTATTATCACGAAATCATATCTTCTCTTGAAGACTTCATGGCTAAGTGTTTTGTCTGAGTATTCTAGAATCATATCGCTTGCTTTCATGAATGCTCCATTAGGTCCTAAACCATACTTCGCCATTAGCTCTTCAACTGTGAAAAGTTTTCTAACATCGAAGTCGGGTTTGTAGGGTATTACTTTAGCTCCGGGATCAAGATTTACAATACCTACATTGTAACCTTGCTTCTTCAACCATTCACTATAGTATTTAGTTAAGCTTGTTTTCCCTGAACCCGCGGTTCCTAACATTACTACGAACAATAGTCTTTCACCTATGGTAGAAACTACCTAGTAAACAACATACATATTGTTTATGCTAAATTAGGTTATTAGCCTAGTTTATGTTAAGGCATTTTTGCTTCTTCTACTCTCCTAAGCTGCTTCTTATACATTTCAGCTATTTCATGGACTGTAGTAGCATCTTCTGGTCCTTTATCAGGTCTCCACCTTATGAATCTTGGGAATCTAATGGCTAACCCTGCTCCTGGCTTCATCTTACCCCAGTAGCATGTATGTATTGGTGATAACGTTATTTCGGCACCTATTATTTCAGCAACTATCTGCGGAACAAACCATACGTCAGCTTCCATTTTGGAATCTACACGAGGATGCTTATGGTCTATTATTAAGTCCTTGAACATTTCGGGAAGCTTCTCTAAATCCTCATCTGTGAAACCACTACCTACTTTACATACTGTTCTAAACACGTCTGCTTCAGGATCGTATGCTGCCATAAGTAATGCACCATAAGTTCCAGCTCTTCTACCTCTACCGTAGAATGCTCCAACAGCTACAAGATCTACTGTGTCCATCATTTCGCTCTTATAATCTCTCTTATACTTAATCCACAACCAACCTCTTGCCCCCGCCTGATATATTGCGTTCTGATGTAGTGCTTTAGCTACTATACCCTCACAACCGCTCTCTATGGCTTTCAGGAAGAACTCCTCTATTTCATCAGGGTTATCCGTGATTATTGCTTCAGCAAGTCTGAACCTGTCAGTTTCATCAATAATACTCTTAAGTTTCTCTCTTCTCTCAATAATTGGCTTTTGAGTGTAATCCACGCCATCAGCGTACAGTAAATCAAATAGGAATACTGAAACAGGATACTCCTTCATAGCGGTATGAATATCGTGTTTTCTCCTTCTCCTCATAAGTTCCTGGAATGGCCTTAGTTCACCAGTGTCTGGGTCTATGCACACTATTTCTCCTTCAACAATAGCTTCGTTTGCTTTAATGTAATTCCTAGCATAGTCTTGAACATCAGGATACTGGTGGGTTATGTTTTCTAGTCTTCTAGAGAAAATCCATATTTTATCTCCCTTCTTATGTATTTGAGCTCTCTCACCATCATACTTAAATTCCGCAAGAACCTTACCCCCAGTTTTCATAAGTATTTCCCTTGGAGAACTAAGTCTTTCAGCAAGCATCGGTCTAATAGGTCTACCAACAGTAACGGCCATTGTCTTTAAAGCTTCAATACCTTTCTCAGCTAGAAGCCTTGCAACATAACCTAAATCACTACATAGGTTATACGCTCTCTCAATAACCGGTCTAGCCAGCTTTGTTTTACCGTAAACTATTGCTAAAGCATCCATCATAGTTGCTTCAGCAACACCTAATCTCAACCTACCCTCAACAATTCTAACCAGGTACTTTGCCTCCTTAGCTGTAGCATCTTGAAGTAGTCCTCCAAGAAGCTTCACTTTTAAATCTATTGACCCCGGACCCGTCGTCTTAGCTATCTTATCTAGTGTTGTATACACTCTAGTTACCGTTAAAGGCTTAACAACCTGTATGCCGAAGAACGCTGTTAAAGCTGCCTGCCTCTTCTTAGACTTTAATATTTCAGCAGCTTTACCTAAATCTCCAAGCCTCTTAAACTCCTTCTCAACAACACCATCTGAGAAACCAGTAGCCATAGATATTGCTCTAATTATAAGTCTCTCGCCAATACCTAGCTCAGGCATTCCCATCCAGTCTGGGTAGAGTTTACCCTGCATTAAGTAAACAACTTTATCAATAACTTCAGCAGGTGTTTTTCTAAACAACTGAACAAGTAGAGCAGTCATTTCAGTACGTTTCGTCGTTAATTCAAGCTTCTCAAATATGTCGGTTAGTGCTTTAAACTCTAAATCCCCTTTAACCGCAGACACAATTATTCCCCTAAATATATGTTAGGTGGAGAATAAACTTAAACGCTTAGGGTACAATAGTTTTAACAGAACCCTGTGATGATTACCCGGCAAGTCTGAGTTAATGATTGATCACGAGTTACGCTGAGGGTTTCTTAACCTTTTAGAGGTGTGGTTTATTGGAGAAAACAGCTTCAGCAATAGTATTATCACTAATACTAGCCCTAATCGTCTTTTCAATACTCTACTGCATAACATATCTCGAAAACATGAAACTGAGAAGCAAAAATGAGGTCCTCATGGAGGAAAATAGGGAATTAAGAATAGTTAAGGAGGAGTATGAGAAGGTTCTCCAAAACTACACTAAATTAGCTGAAAAATATAGCGAAACTGTAGAAGTAATTAAGAAGTATGAACATGAAATATCAGTAATTAAGACCCTATCAACAGTAGCCTTCCGCGACAAGCTCATGGAGTTAGCTAGTAAAATAAATGAGAGAGTTCATGGGGGAAAGAACTTTATTAGACCTAATGAAGTAGAAGACGTTGTTAAAAATATTATTGGACATAAGTTCAACGAGAAAACCCTAGGGAAAGACCTTTACCAAGCGTTCTCATATGTAGTAAGAACCATTAAATACTCTAAGGACTCAATATACCCTGTTATTAAGGAGGTAAATGTTAGCGTAGAAGACGCTACCTACAACATAACTGTAGAAGTAGATTGGATTACTGAAGTATATCAAACGCCTTTGGAAACCATAGAACGAGGAGAAGGAGACTGCGAAGATATGGCGTACTTAGCTGCGAGCATTATTCAAAACTATTTAGGAGAAAATAAGGATTACGAAGTATACGTTTTCCAAGTACTATGGAATGGTGGAGGACATGCAGCCCTAATAGTAAGACATAGGTGCGGAACAATAGCGATAATAGATCCTGCTGGAAAATACTATACGGGAAAAGCTAACACCGTAGAATTCAATGATGCCAGAGACGAGCTTCTTAAATGGTTTGAATATTGGGGTATAAATGAGTATAACTTCAGAAAAGCATGGTTCGTAAGCGTTATTGGTGAAGCTTACATAGACAGTATTGAAAGCGCTATTAGCTTCTTAGACTAGACCTTTTCTTCTTAGTTTTCTCGAACATTTTCTCTAAAGTCCATTTAATAGAGCTTTTAATATCCATTCTCCTACGCTCATCAAATATGTTTTTAAGCCTAATTTCCTTGATTATCTTCCTATCAACTATAATTTCGTAGTCAAAAGCTTTTGAAGGGTCAAGCTGACCTCTCTCTATACGGTCTAAATCCTTCTTTTTAATACCTTCAAGAACTCTTGCTATGAAGAACTGTCTGAACGGAGGAACATCTACTGAAAGTTCGGTAAAAGGTACTATTCTCATCTCAGTTTTTCCAACATACATTTCGGCTAATAATGTTCCATCAGAGCTTCTTAGAGGCACTATTTTCTCTCCAGGCCTAGGCTCAGCTTTTATAGGGCTATGGGGACCTATCATACCGGACTCTAATAAGCTAAGTATTAGTTCAAGAACCTCCTTTTCTTTCTTAAGTTCTTGAATCTTCTCTTCAAGAAACTTCTTAATTTCATCAACCTTTATGTGTTCACCCATTACCTAGAAACCACCCTATGCAACCACTAGTCAAATTATTAGTATGGGGAAATAAAAACTATATTATTTTTGCGGCATTTTATTTAGCTGTTCTTCTACTCTTTATAAACTACTTTCCCTTCAGCAACTACAAGTTTTGGCGTTGAACTCAGTAGGAATGGGTCATTATTCCATACTGTAAAACTAGCCCACTTACCTTGCTCTAAACTACCAAGTTTATCATCCATTCCTAATATTTTAGCATTATTCAACGTTATAATAGATAATGCTTCATCCTTGCTCATACCGTACTTTATGAAAAACCTCAATTGCAAGTAGAGATTTCTCTGAAGAACTACGGGATGGTCTGTCATTAATCCAAAAAATGGTTTCACTTCAACAAGGTACTTTACATTTCTCCAGCTTTCATGTTTTAACTCTGTTTTGTATGGGAAAGAATCTATAGGGCCGTAAACTATAGGTACGTTTTCCCTCTTTAACCTCTGAAACACTTCTTTACTATGGACATCGCAGGCATGTTCTACTGTGATTCTTAGGTTAAACTCTCTGCGTAGCATCAGTAAGCACATGATATCGTCTTCCTTATGTACATGTACTCTTAAAATTTCTTCGCCTTTGACTATGGGAAATAACATTCTCAGTTCAGGATCAAATTCTTCTTCAACTTTCTTACCTTGTTCTATAAGCTTTAATGCGTCTTTTGCTTTTATAAGCCATTTTCTGAAAATCCCTATACCGCCCATTCTAGTATATGGTCTTAAGCCCTTCCAGTTAGTTGTTCTTCTGGGATTAAACCCTAATGCTGCTTTAACACCAGCATGCTTAATGTATGCTTCCTCCAAATTTTTAGCATAGTTTCTTATTACAACGCCTTTACCTCCAATAATATTTCCACTTCCAGGTAAAACACACGAGTACAATACACCCCATTCTATGGACTCTTTAAAGCTTTTATCGTCCATGTAGATGCTGTAGAGCGCGTCAACGTGCGGTAGAATACTGTCGTACTCTTCGTTTGCCTCATCTTCCTCCGTAGGTTCACCTGCTCTACGCATACCTATGTGACAGTGCGGGTCCACGAATGCAGGTGTTATTACGTTTTCCGGGTTTTCATCAACTATTTCTGCATCTTTAGGAATGTCTTTAGTTATTTCCTTGATAATATCGTTTTCCCATACAATGTATGCGTTTTTAATAATTTTACCCGGAATTCCAGTGTAAATTACTTTGGCTCTTATAGCCTTCATAACTTCCACTCCAAAACTTCTCTAGGAAAATTTCTTATAAAAGCCTACGCTCTAGGGAATTAGTGGATGATGAGAACAGGGTTGCCTAGGGCTTGATGAAGAAGAGTTACTCCGCTGAATATGATTTTAATTCACGCAACCAGTTTGAGTTTAAGAACTGTTTTAAGAAAATGTATAATATCGGTTATTTTCAGTTTAGATTTCCCTATAACCCTATTAACGAATACTATGGGATATTCAACTATCTTAAGTCCTAGAAGTTTTGCTATGTAAAGTGATTCAACTTGGAACTCGTATCCTTTAGCTTTAATTCTCGAAGCTATTTTCTCAAAAGCTTCCCTACGATACATTCTAAAACCTGTTGTAACATCATTTACGTTTAAGCCTAGAATAGTTCTCGCTATGAAGTTAGCTGTCTTACTTATAATTTTCCTATGCACTTTCCAACCAATTATCCTCCCCCCTTCAACATACCTGCTTCCGAGAACAATATCTGCCCGCTTCTCTTTCAACTCCTTTAGAAACAATGGAATATACTTGGGATTATGGCTTAAATCAGCGTCCATTGTTACAATACATTCTCCCTTAGAAACCTTGAACCCATCTATATAGGCTGATCCTAAACCTAGCTTAGCTGGTCTCGCAACTAACTTTACATTAGAATATTTCTTCATACACTTTTTCACAAACTCTATAGTACCATCAGTACTTCCGTCGTCAACAACTATGATTTCTAGATTTAGGTTTAAGTTTTGAAGCGCAGGTATTAGTTTTTCCAAGTTCTCTCTTTCATTTATTGTAGGTAGTATTACGCTTACTTCCTTCTTAACCACTTAGGTTTTCCTCAAACCTTTTTTAAGGAAACTAGACAATTCCTTATGTATTTCTTTTATAACATTATCTAATTCCTCATCTCTTACGTTTTTTAACCATATCCTAGCTGAGATTGTTTCGCTAAGGTCCTTGCTTACATGACCTATAAGCTCCATGTTCGCTATAATGTCGCTAAACCTGTCTAAGCCTACTTCACTAAGGGATTTAGGTTTATAGTAAACTAGTTTTTCCCCTTCAACCTCTACTTCGTCAGTAATTGGGAAGAACCATTTCCTAACATATACGTCCATTGAAATGAGAATTAGTCCTGATGTTAAGGGCATAATTATTGCTCTATTAAACTTATCTATCCACAATTCTCTTACACTATCAACATCTACTAAATGCAATTTAGAATATTCCTCGTTTAGTAAAGTTTTAGTTCAAATCCGTCAAATGGGCACTTATAGTGTAGTCTTTTAGCGTCGGCATCGCAATATAGTATTTTAAATCCTTTACTATGGCATTTAGGGCAATAGTATATGGTGTCTTTGACTATGTTAAGCTTTTTAGCACAAATATAGCATTTAGCGGTAATCCATCCCCTATGACCCATAGCCGAAGCTCCAGCTATAGACCCTAGAGACACTAGAACCTCACCTTTTCTTTATGGAGTTCAGCGTGAACTATATAGTTTTCTGAATTATTAACTTTACGGGGCGGCGGAGAGCTTTGGCATCGGGACGTTGTTGCTTGCTGGAACCTCCTCCTTAAAGCCCTAAGGGGTGATGGGAGCCACGCTCCGAACCCCGCAGGGAGTAACTTAGATGGGAGGCTCGTTCCGTTAGCCTCGACTGCCACCCATGACCCCATAGGGATACCAAAATCCCTATGGGCGAGGTGGAAGTCCCTACCGCTGATACACTATGCCACAGTTTTAAATAAGATGAAGCGGTAGGGACAAACGGGTGCTTAACTTACGAACATAGCTGCGGTAGCTGATGTTCATGCACCCAAGTATTTGAGGGAATATGAGGAAGCGCTTAAAGAAACAGATTTCTCCAAGGTAGAATTAGTATTCTTCGCAGGTGACATGATATATAAGGGGAGATGGTATGAGTTCTCAGCAGTATTGAAGATAACAAGGAAGTACACTGATAAACCAATTTATGCGTGTTTTGGAAATGAAGAATACGACGACATAATACCCTTATTAACTAAAAAGTATAGTGAAGTATTCTGGATCAATGACAATTACACTTTAATTGAATTAGGCAGCAAAGAAAAGCTATGGGTTATTGGGAGTAAAGGGGTTTTAGATAGGCCTACACGATGGCAGAGAAAGAACATTCCAAACATAGAGGAAATATATAGGAAAAGAACTGAAACATTAAGAGAACTTCTAGTTAAAGGTAAGACTTCAGGTTTCACAACCATACTTCTCATACACTACCCCCCAACATACACTACGTTAGTAGGAGAACCTAGATATGCTTGGCCAGAAATGGCCTCTTTTAAAATGGAGAAGGTTTTAAGACAAACAAAACCTGACATAGTGATACATGGACACTCCCACAACTCTAAGAAAACATTTACTATGATAGGTCCGACTAGGGTTTATAATGTTTCTCTTCCAGCAACAAAGAAAATAACGATAATTCCGATAAAATGGGGGTTATTAGGCTTCTTCTAAGCACGGTGTGTAGAGTGTCGTACAGGTTCATAGATGAAGTTTTAAGAATAATAAATGAAATGAGGGGATTAGAGGGATACAGGAGGTTCTTCTCTAAAGATGTACTTAATTCTGAAGGTAGGAAGAGAGTGGAAAAAATAGCCAAGCTAACAATTGAAAAGTGTAAGCGCACGAAAACATACTTGGTTAAGGTTAGGAAAGAACCAACGTATGCTAACGTTATGAAGTATTTTGAAGAAGTAATTAGATGTCTTGAAGAATTAGAGCTCAGCCCATGGGAGTAACATCATGTTTCAGCCTATCGTGTTTTCTCTTCATAGCCTGAAACTGTTCTTCTAACAAGGAGTCTAATAAAAGTATTTGCATTACTATACTGCTAAATTATAAATAAAGGCAGTAACACTATAGACAAAATACCGCTTAAATATATTCCATCAAATGTTCCTGCACCGCCAATACTTACCACTGGTGCATAAAGTTTTTCCCAGTCCTTAACTAAATGAAGAATATCTGCTCCTATAAGAACACCTAACGTTCCACCAATATAGGCTACAGGTACAGCGTAGGCTATTGGTATGGCTAGTGATGAAACAATAGATGCTGATGAGAAAGCCGAAACCAATGGGGGAATAAAAGCAGGCATAACTATTCCTACACCTTTAACGGGTCTAGCTAGGATGTAGGATATTATGGTAACGAGAAGTATAACCGTAACTACTGCAAGCAATACGCGTTGATAATAGGGGAAAGTAAGTATTTTGAAAATGAGGAATAGCGAAATTAGTATGGGAATTACAGCTCCGCCAACATTAACAGCTATAATCATTACCCTGCGTCTTCTAATAAACGTAGGTATAGTGTAGGGTATTCCGAAGAAAGCAATATACCTTATGGAAGGTACTTCTATTTCCTTAACAACCCTGTAAACAGGGATATTGACTATGCTTAAAGCTGCTGAGAAGAAAATAACAGCGAAAGCTAGGAGAACGCTTTCTGAGAAACGGAAACCTAATGTTCTAAACAAGGTTATGAAGGCTGAACTATACCAGAAGAACATCGTTAAGAAAATGAATACTCCGAAAATAATCATCAATAAGAACAGTAAACTATGGAATGGGGTGTAAAATATTATTTTCTCTTCATCCTCTTCGTAGAAGTTTTCTCCCATAAAATATCCTCTAATATGCTGTTTCAAAACATTATTTTGGTACGAAACTAATATCTATTTCGGGAAGTGGTGAAAGTGGTTGTAAACGAGATCGTTGAGGCTTTTATTCTAAGCGGTTTCGCATACATAAAACCTGGATGCATGCACAGGTTTTCAGAACATAAAGAACTGATGGATTACCTTACCTTAGGACCTAAACTCTATAATGTTTTAGTTAAAGCAAGCGAAATAGGTGAAAAAGTAGCTTCAGGGAAAATAGGTGCTCCATCAGCAGGTCTTGGCCGCTTGCTTTCAGACGCAATAAAAGCTATTGGAGGAAGACTTACAAAAAACAAGGTCTTCTACGATGCTATAGTGTCGCTTACAATAACCGCTATAGCCGCATCCCATGCTTCAACAGTACATAAGAGAAAGATAAGTGAAAGCCATATCGAGAAAAGCTTAAGACTATTTTTAGCATCGTCTACAGGGAAAGATTCATCAGCACTGCTACATATTACTAGAACCATTGGACCTACAAAATATGTTTCACTATTTAACAAAGCCGATTACACAAGAACAAGAGTTGAAATGGAGGATATTTCGCTTTACGAAATATTCTACACACTATCCCCTACCAGCATTTCTCTAAAAGCTCTACTAGAATTCACGCCAATAGTTAACACTATTAAAAACATTAAGAAATACTATGAGAAGCTTAGAGATGTAAATAGTGCATTAGTTTCAGCATACATATCAGAACTCCTAGACTTGGAAAAACCACCGCTATGGGCCAGAAAAGAGTTAGAGTACATACTAAGTGAAGGAGCGATGGTAAGTAAAACCTCGGCCAAGAAACTTTTCGAAATAGATAGAAAAATGAGAAAAGAAAAAATAGAGTATAATGAACTACTTCCCATACTAACCACAGCTTCAGCTATAAGCCTCATACTCAAATATATAGCATAACTTCCTCATGAGGTGTTGGTGAGCATGAAAATAGAAGTTAATGTGGAAAAACTACTAGCAAAACTAGGTAGCATAGGTATGTCTGAAAAAATGATATACACTATGTTACTGAAGAGCGCTAGTGAATTACCAGTATGTTTAACAAAAGGTCTTCCGGAAAAATGTATTGCAGACGTAGTTTTATGGGCAATAGTATATTCTAAAATTAAAGGCTTTGACATAGAATACTACTTAAATAAGATCGTAAGAGAGTACTTAGAGAAGCTAATCTAACAATTCTTCACGTAATTCCCTAAATATCCCTATACGACAGTGTATTAGGTAAGATTAGAGGCTACAGTTATAAAACATGGTGTTTTCACCTATTTGGTAGCGAAAAATATTTGTCTACTCAATATAGTATAGTTAGCGGTATAGTTTCTTGAAAAATGTACTTAGCAGAATTAGGTTCAAAGTAGATCTAGTAGCTGAGTATGAGGGTAAAAAGCTTCTAGATAGGCAGCTTGCAAGCCTTCTAAAAATAATTGACGAAGAAGGTTCAATACTTGCAGCATGTAAAATACTTAAAATACCGTATTCAAGAGCTTGGGAGTCCTTAGCTAGAATTGAAAGAATATTAGGGTTGAAAATTATTGAAGCAAGAAAAGGTGGGGCCAGGGGAGGAGGAACAAAACTAACATCGCTTGGTAAAGAACTTCTAAACTACTACTTAAACCAGTTTAGGAAAATCGGCGTTTTTGAGGAAAAATATGTTAAACCTGAAATGCCCGAGTTAACAATTATTGGAAGCCATGACCCAGTATTGGAGAAGATAATTGAGATTCTTAAGACTAAGGGCTTGGTTAAGAACATTGAGGTTTCATGGGTTGGTTCAGCAGGAGGATTAGCTTCTATAATGCTTAATGAAGCAGATATTGCTGGAACACACCTATACGACCCTGAAACGGAAACATACAATATACCATACCTTAAAAAGTACTGGTTAGAAAACAAAGTGGTCGTTATTAGAGGATATAATAGGGAGCTTGTATTCGCCTTTAGAAAAGATGTAGAATTCAAGGGTGTTGAAGACCTCTTTACAGGGAAACTTAGGTTAGCAAATAGGGTCTTAGGTTCTGGAACTAGATCCTACCTGGACAACCTGCTTTACAGAGTATCTTTGAAACTCGGGGTGAATCAGAGTAAGATCCCCGATATTATCCCCGGATATAACATCGAATATAAGACCCACTATAACGTAGTTAGAGCTATTATAGAAGGTAATGCAGATGTTGGTTTAACTCTAAGATATGTTGCTGAACAATATGGCTTGAAATACAAGCATGTTTGCTGGGAGAAATACGATTTTGTTATTAGGAAAAGCAGATTAAATAGGAAATCTGTAAAACTTTTTATAGAAACTATTAAAAGAGAAAATGTGAAAAAGTTAGTAAACAGTTTAGTAGGTTATAGAGTAGATGAAAATATTGGGAAAATAATTTACTCCTAAACTACAGCTTCTTAGCTTCTTCAAGAACATACTTACCAAAATAATTCATCATTTCAAACCCCTTCTTACCTGGGAAAACCAGTATGAAATGTTCTATTCCAACATCAACATATTTTCTCATTTGCTCTAAAACATCATTTGAAGTACCTTTTAACGCGTTTTCTATGTAAAGTTGCTGAATTACGTGTTGTAGCTTATTACCCTTAGGAATGGTTTCTAAATATTCTTTCAATATGGTTTCTGCTTCGTCTCTTGTTTTACCTATGAAAACATATAGTTCAAACGTTTTCTCTAACTCTTCAAAACTCCTGTTTATTTCTCTACAATACTTCCTAAGAACGTCGAGTTTATGTTTAACTTCTTTAGGGCTTAAAGCACCGTAATTCCATCCATTAGCTTCTCTAGCAACAATTTTCAACATTACTTTTTCACCTCCAGTACCTACAATTACTGGTGGGTGAGGTTTTTGAACAGGCTTAGGTTCGAAAGGTGCGTTCTCGAGGCTAAAGTATTTACCTTTAAAACTTACCTTACCCTTACCTGTCCATAGAGTTTTCATAAGCTTTACAGTTTCTTCAAACATTTCTATCCTAGTTCTAAGAGGGGGCATAGGTAAACCGTAGGCTTTAGCTTCATCTTCATACCATCCAAGACCAAGCCCCATAGTGAATCTCCCATTAGAAACCCTATCCACCATAACAGCTAACTTAGCTAAAATCACAGGATGCCTGTACAAAACATTAGAAACCATTGTTCCAAGCCTTATCCTCTCAGTTTTCTCAGCTAAAATCGATAAGAGAACCCAACCTTCTAGCGTAGGTTTTTCACAGCTTAACTGCCATGGCATTAAATGATCTTCAACCCATAGTGAATCATAGCCTAAATTTTCTGCTTGAATCCCAAAACTCAGCGATTCCTCAACATCAACATTGTAAATCGGTAAAACAACGCCTATCTTAACCATGTCTAGCACCAAGAATTAAAATAGCTTAGTATGTTTAAATTTTACTCATAAACAACCTACTATAACTTAATATAAAATTTATATATTAATTTATATAGTTTATATTATTGACTTACGAAGGTATTTCAAATGACGAAAACAATAGCAATAAAAGATTCTGCATATAAGAAGCTCAAGGAAATAAAGGATAGAATTAAAGCCGAAAGTTATAGTGAAGTAATAATGTTTCTGATAGAAAACTACGAGAAATTCAGACTACTAAAAATCAAGGCTATCAGTAATGAACTCAAATTAAGTGATGATGAAGTTGAGAAAGTAAAGAAAGTAATAAGTGAACTTAGGGAAAGGAAGTGGTGGTAAATGCTGAGCGGCGTCTTAGACACTTCGATAATAATTGAAATCTTGGATAAAGCAAATCATAGTCTCCTTAAACACGTATTGAATAGGTATGAAATAATTTACATACCATGGATTACAATGTACGAATATCTTTATGGACATAAATACCTGAACAAACCTATAGGTGTGAGGAAAAAAGCATTAGAGGAATTAGGAATAATAATCTGGATGAACCAAGAGATCTTGGCGAAAGCTCTTGAACTCGATATTAACCTACATAGGAGAGGTAAGCCAATACCTTTCTCGGACATTCTAATTGCAGCTATAGTTTTTTATTTAAACGCTGAACTAGCAACATTAGATGTGAGACATTTTAAGGATATCCCCGGCATAAAAGTATATATTCCTAGGAGCTTCATTCATTCAGCTCCTAGCTGAGATCTTCACGATATTTTCTTCGAACACTACTAGGCCTTGAGATGTAAGTTTTTTAGCTGCCATAACAACCCAGTATGGGTGTACTTTTAGTTTATCAGCTAACTCTCTTACTGTAGCTGTTTTACTTTTACGTATGATTTCTAGTAGCTTATATGAGATATTATCTATTATGACCTCAGGATGCGTGTTAATGTAGTCAACAACCTTTATTGCTTCATCAATACTTATTCCCAAAGTTTTAGCTACATCCCTAACCCTAATCGTTAACGGAAATTCTCCCTTCCTCTTCTCTCTCTTAGCTTTAAGATACTGTAATGCTAAGTTCTCCATCTCTCTCTCATATTCTTCAACACCAACTTCTTCGATTCGTGTTAGTGCGTGAATATTTATTGTCAAAACAATCTTATTTGAGATTAAACTGTATTTTTTAGTTACGCGGCCTCCGGTACTTTCAGTTTCGACTTTAACTAAGCCAGCATTTACAAGGTCTTCTAGGTGTGAAAGAACAGTTGAAATTTTAACTTTAAGTTTTTCAGCGAGCTCAGAAGCTGTTAACGGTTTTCCTTCAGAAAGTATTTTAAGTATTTCAAGTTTAGGTCCACTGTTTAGAACGTTAATTATTCTTCTAACAATTAACTGCCTATCTTCAGGAATAACTAATGCTTCAGTAGAGTTCATTTCCTAATCCCTATTTGGAAACCTCCACCAGAAACATCTATGCCCAATACCAGCTTCTTAGAAGCTTCATCAAATCCTTCATCAACATATGTTTTTGTTTCAGAAGCTCCCCCTAAAGATAACACATTTACACCATTAACTTCCACGGTGCCTCCACCACCTGAGATAGCAGCATCAACTTTTACTTTAGCACCTACGTTCTCTACGTCTATTCTTCCTCCACCACCGCTAATATCGATGACAATCTTTGCTTCTCCTACATAGTCGCCGTAACTTAGTTTTCCTGAAAATCCTCCACCAGAAATGTTAATGCTTATAGTTGAGTTTCCTAGATTACTAAGATCTAACTCTACACCTCCACCAGTTACTTTAAAGTCGCATGCTTCTACGTTTCTAGCGTCAATTTTAACAGATAAACCTCCGCCGCTAATAATACTGGAAACTTTTCTAACAAGCTTCGGTGGTACATAAACTTTCGCTACATAGCCTGAAATAGTTACATGCAGTACATTATCTATAAATTCTATGTTGTATTCTTTTACAGCAGGTTTCCTGAAGAACGGGAAGAACATTGGAGGCTCATATATTTCAACCTTAACTTCATTTTCCTTCTCAGACTCTAAAATTTCAGCTCCACCACTACTAACATCTAACACTACTTCGAACTCCTCAGAAACATTGTACGTTTCCGATGTCACATATTTCAACTTACCAGTAAATGGGAATTGAAACATAGCCTCCGGTATTTCAGCGGGCTTAGCTACAGAATATGCTACTATTGGCGCTACTAAACCTAGAATTATTGAAGCCAATACAACTATACCAACTACTTCCTCCTTCCTTAAAACCATACTACATCACCACGCCGTGAACATGAAAGGTAAAGCCATTAAGAGCGGTATAAGCGAAAGCACTATTAGCGGCAATATAACTGAAGCTAAACCCCTACCTAAGCTTACACCATAAGCTTCCGATACCCCTACTGAAGCAACAATAATCCATAGTATTGCTGAAACTAATAATCCAACCATAAGTAAACCTATCGAGACAAGGAAGTTAGTAAATAACCCTATAAACCCTAATATTACGTAGATGAAGAATGAAACAGTAGCATAACCTAAAACAGTAAATGCTTTCTCAACATCACCTTTACCTCCAAAGATTTTAGCAAAAACATGAGTTAGTAGCCCCAAAATAAACCATAATATTACACTGCCAATAACCATACCTGCAACAGATACTAACCCTAGGAAAGCAGATAAGGCACCACCTAAACCTCCTATCAGCGACGATGCAAGACCCATAAACCTAATTGCGACATTAGCTATCGTTACTAAAGATAGAGCAGCCATCATTACTAGGAGGATAAGTGTTGGCTGCAGTAATCCTCTTTTCTCAGCGAAAATTATTTTAAATGTCTGCCTAGGAGATACTATTAAGCCACCTAAATCAGCAAGCAAGTCAATCAATGGTTTCACCTTACATTAAAGAAAAATCTAATCATATATAAACTTTTCTCTGATTCAAATCGTAGGTTTAGTTACGTTAATCCATAAATGAACCCACCTATTATGATATGCTAATTCACCATGCTCATTAATAGTCCATAGTTCAAAAATTAATCTAACATTAGTCCCTGTCCTATTAAGAGACACCGTTATGGGGATGGTAATGTTTGAATTATGGTTTAAAAGAACCTCATAGCACCAAACAGGTTCAACATCAGCTGGTATAGTTTCATTTACAAAAGTTGTCATGTTACCTATTTTCAAAAATACAACGTACCACATAGGGTACCCCATATGATTACCTAGGTAAATGTAAAGCTTGAATTTCTCACCAACAATAACCTCAGTTGGATAGTCACCAATCTTCATTTTTGGCCCTAAAAGCCCAATCTCAGAGAATGGTTCAACAACTCTACTTGAAACATAAACTTGAGCTATAGCGAAAACGCCAATAACAATTATTAAAGCTAAAACAACAGCAAAAACTTCAGGATCTGTAAGTAAGCTCTTCCTCGCTGAAGCACTAGGATAAACCCTATGCTTACCTCTAACCCTAACCCATAAACGCCATATACTATAACGGTACCGAGTGTAAAAAACTACAAGGAGACCTATCAAAATCACTGCTGAAACTAAAGATATTATAGTATAGGTTAGCTGAGCATTTGCAGCAGCTTCCCCTAAAATAGTTGCTTCCTTCGTTACACTAGAAAGCCTACCTACAATATCCGCTACTTCCCCTTTTCTCGCTAAAACCAATAACTTGTTAAAACGGCTAATAAGCTGTGAAACATTAGCTCCTTTCTCGCTAGCTTCCAAAATAGCCTTATACGCCTCTAGGAAGTATTTACCATAATCACCATAGATTACTAGGTATACCAAGACCTAGTCCTCACGTTGGCTCAATTGCATGTAAAACGTTATCGAAAATAGTTATTTAAATGTTAAGCTATAATCACATAATGTAGTTTAAGAGGAAAAGGTTTTGAAAGACATAGAAGAGGTCATTAGGAAAATAGCTAAAGAGAAGAAAGGTGCGGGTCTTTCAGAGTTTATTAAGGAGGTAGCTTTAAGAGCTAAAATAGGTTACGATAAAGCATCATACTACACCTATTTAGCATGGAAGAAGGGGATAATAGATATATTACCTGAAAAACTCCCTAAAACATTTCCACAATACTTCCTAAGCATGGAATCACTATGGTTCCACATATTACTTGCTTTCATAGTTTCAACAATAATGCTCGCACTATATGTTACAAAGCCGCCCTTAATCTATCTTAGATACGTTTTTGGAAGCCTATACGTACTTTACGTTCCAGGAGCTGTTCTTCTCGAAGCACTATATCCTAGAGGAGAAGAGTTAGAGCCATTAGAAAGATTAGCGCTAAGTATAGGCTTAAGCTTAGCTCTTGTTCCCTTAGTTGGTTTAGTTCTAAACTATACTCCATGGGGTATTAGGCTAGTCCCCATAATAATTTCCCTTGCGCTACTAGCCTTATCACTAGCAATAATAGCTCTTTACAGAAAATATACGTATTTCAAACTTAAATTCCTAACCTGAACTAAGACCTATGAGGTAAAATAGTGTTTTTAACACATAACACTACTTGTATAGTAGATTTAGCTAACTCATGCGAAAATTTAAACCGCGGAGGCATTAAAACATGGAACCCATGTATAAGCGTCACTAAGCTATTAGGATAAGCGTAGTCAACGGGAAAATATTTACTGAAAAGTTGAGGAACTACTAGTTAAAGAAAATGTCATTGGCATCTACGTTCATGGAATCCCATTTAGGATATACTCCGTATCACCGAACATGGTTAAGGAGTTCGTTTATGGTAATCTAATATCTTTAGGAGTAGTAAAGAGTGTAGATGACGTTGAAAAAGTAGAGCCTATAAATAATGTTGTTAAGGTTCATTTGAAAATTAAGCCTCAACTGTTTGAGAAATTAGCAATGAGCTACGGAGTTCTTTGTGAAGAAAAACAATTAACATGTACATTAAGGTGAAATCCGATGCTAAAATATCAGCAATAAGCATACTTGAGGCCTTAAAGAAATTCCATGAAAAAGCATATGTTTTCAAACTTACAAGCGGTGTACACTCAGCAGCGCTCTTCAGAATAAACACTATCGAACCTATGATCTATATAGAGGATATTGGAAGACACAATGCAGTAGATAATATTGTAGGTTGGGGTTTTCTAAGAAACATAGATTTCAGTAAAACATTTATTTTAACCTCAGGTAGGGTTTTCCTAGACTCCGTTATTAAAGTGACCAAAGCAGGAATATCAATAATAGTTTCAATAGTTTCCTAAGTTCGCACTAACACTTAACGCAGTACTTTATGCTGAACGAAACAATATTACGCTGATAGAGTTCGCTAGAGGAAGAAAATTTAACGTATATTCATGTTATTGGAGAATTCTTGACCTAAAAACATAACCTAATCCTAAGTGGGAAGTATAAAATTAAATAGTTGATAATTATTAAGAAATGTTAGACAATAGTACGGTGTTCTAATTGAACAACGATAATACATTTGAGGAACTGCTTGAAATACCTAAAAGGATAATTAATGAAATAAGCAAGGTTATTGTCGGTAAAAGAAAAGTTATCGAAGGAATTACTGTAGCCCTTTTAAGCGAAGGACACGTTATAATAGAGGGATATGCTGGAACAGCGAAAACATTAACTGCAAAAGCCTTCGCTAGAACAATAGGTGGAGTATTTAAGAGAATACAGTTTACACCGGATACACTACCATCAGACATTACTGGTTTCTACATTTACACAATTACGGGTGAAAGAAGATTTCAGGAAGGCCCAATTTTCGCAAACATAGTTTTAGCAGACGAAATAAACAGAACAACACCTAGAACACAAGCCGCTCTCATAGAGGCAATGCAGGAAAAACAAGTAACCATAGAAGGGGTGACCTATAAGCTTCCAGAACCGTTCATGGTTGTAGCAACCCAAATACCTATGGCTATTTCTGTTGGAACATACCCTTTAACCGAAGTTCAGCTAGACAGGTTCATGTTTAGGTTATGGAGCGACTATAGCCCACCAGAAGAGGAGGAGAAAATAGTATCAAACATAGACTATATCGAAAAAATGCCTGTAAACCAAGTGGCAACACCAGCTCAAATACTTAAACTAATAAACTACATTAAAGAGAACATATACGTCGATAAGAACATAGTCAAGTACATAGTTAACCTAGTAACATATATTAGGAAACATCCAGATGTAGCCCTAGGTCCTAGCCATAGAGCAGGAATATCTCTCTTCAAAGCAGCAAGAACATATGCTTTCATTTCAGGTAGAAACTACGTAATACCTGACGATGTAAAATACTTCGCCCATGAAGTACTAGTTCATAGAGTAAAGTTAAAAACAGAAGCAGAAATGGAAGGGATAACAGCCGAAGATATTGTTAAAGAAGCTCTCAAAACGGTTGAGGTACCTAAAATATGAAGCTAAGAGAAGAAACAGCCTTAGCAATAACTCTTGCAATGCTCGGGATAATTGCCATAGTAAACATTTTACCTATTCAAGAAATACTCAAATTAATCACGTACTTTGCGTTATTCATAACCACTATAAACTTATGGATTTTAAAATTAAGGAACTATGTACCATCCATATTATGGACTATTCCTCTTGCCTCCCTTCTCTCACACTTAATAGTGTATGTTGGAATATTTAGAAACGCATGGAATTACGCATATGGCGTATTCTATACTACAATAGCTCTATCACTAATATATTCCGAGAAAAGCCTTGAACTTGAAATTCCGAAATTAGGAAGAAAAGATGTAGCAGCAGTTACGGTATTGGTTTTAGCAGGTTTCTTTATGTCAAGGATAGTAACCTTGGAGCCAATAATATTCTTTTACCTATTAGGTCCAATACTTGAATACGCAGTATCTAAATCGATAACACCTACGAGAATAATCTCAAATAAGGTAGTGTTTGCTACAATATGTGCAATTGTGGCGTTATCATTCTATACCGAGTTTCCATCATTACTATTAGTAGCTATAGTAGGTTTAGCGTTTAGAACAGGGCTAGGTGGTTTTAAAGGAATATTTGGAGACTACGTTTTAAGACTTAGCAGTATAATTTCAAGGTACGTGATATAGGATGCTAATAAAACATGCTGTAATAGGTTTAAACCTTATGATCATAGGTATCGTAGGTTCAATAACATCATTCATACTACTAAATACACCCGAGTTAACAGCTGCCCTTGCAGGCTTAGCTATGGTTGGAGCCGTAATGTTTGCTATCGGATGGGAAATGCCTGAACACCCGGTAAAAGCTATGAGGGAGGAAATTGAGTACCTTAGAGAGAATATTGAAAGAATGTTTGAGGAATTAAACATACTAGATGTTAAACCATCATTTCTACCTTCAAGCATGAGCAAGAATGGAAAACCATCGATAATAATACCCTTAGCTAGGCACTTACACGCAAAGGAAGCTAAAAAACTACCTGAAAGATTCATCATCACAATAAGAAACATACCCTATTTAAAGCTGAAACCACCTTGTACTAAACTTATTGAGGAACTAGCCATATCAAAAGTTGAAAACGTAGGACAAGTAGAAGACATTTTATCCAAAATCCTTGTTCAACATTTAAACATAGCAGATAACGTTAAAGTAGCTGAAAAACCCAATAGCACAATTCTAGTGGTAGCTTCTAAAATGAAGTATTTTGGCGGAGAATATAGAGGTAAAGTAGGGTTTACATCAGCACTAATAGGAACAGTATTAGCAGAAACATTAGGTAGGAAGATAGACTTCATAAACCTTGAAATTAAAGGAAAAGACCTTATTCTAACGTTTAAGTAGAGGGACAGGTATGGCAGAAATAGTGTTTATTGAAAAATTCCTTATGAGACTAGCAGCAGGCATGTTCATAGCCTTAGTAACATTAATTCTTGTTGGAGAAAAAAGAGTGGACGTTTACATAGCTGTGTTCATTCTCATATACTTCATATTTCTAGCATTATATTCGCCACTACCCAAAGAAGTAGAGAAAGGAATGAACATAATTTCGAAAATTCTGATAACAATTTTTATAATAATAGTCTCCTTTAGAATACTAGAAATAATAGCACCAACGATAATCATAAGCATACTGGGACCATAGCAATGCCCGGTTCTCTGCAAAAAGCTCTAGCAATAGCACTACTGGTACTATTAATAGTAACTATTATTGCCAACCCGACACCGTGTAGTGCGGAAACAGAGCTAATACCTCATGAAGATCCTTCAAGAGCTAAAGAGGAAACAGATGTAATAACGCTTCTAACACTTTACATTTACGCACTATCCTCAATGACCTTAGAGAACTATGAAACTTCGATTGAAATACTTAAGCTAGTAAGTTTACTGAAGATCTCTAAAGAACTTGAATACATAGTTAATAGGTTCAATGAACTTCTACGTGAAACCCATGAAAACCTAAACGATACACGATACTACATAGACTTAGCAAAACACTACATTCTGTTAATGGAATATAGGAGAGCATTTTACTCTTTAGATAACGCTACTTTCCACCTTTCAAAAGCAAACATAACGTTAGATACTCTAATAACCTACAAGCAGAGACTAGTATCAGCAATAAGCAGATACGTTCCGGAAGAGTATGCTGGAAAATTTTACCAGTTACATTTAACCATAGGACTCTACTTAACCCATGGTTTAAGAAGACTAATAAGCAAATATGCTGAGGAAATACGTAACTTAAGAGCAAGAATACCTCGTGAGAAAGTAGAAATCAAGGGAGTACATGGTACGAAAATACTATTGAATGTTAAACCTAAAACTGTTTTTGTCGGAGACCACATTTCAATTAGTGCTCAATTGCTTTCAGAAAACAACACAGCACTCCCTTATAGAGCTATATTGTTAAGCATAATATTTAGAGACCGTATTCTTCTTAGAAAAGAGCTTAAAACGGATGAAAAAGGAGTAGTCAATTACGAGTATAAAGTTCCATACATATACGATGAATACCTTATAACTAAAGGCTTAGTTATTGCCGTCCGCTACATGCCTATAGGCGATGATGTAGGTTTCTATAAGCCATGCTATAACCAAACCACAGTAAGAGTCCTATACCAACCAACGCACGCAACTGTACAAGGCCCTACAATAGTTTACCCAGGGTTAAAGTCACGATTCACGCTAACCATAGACCCTTCACCTACAGAAAATAGTCCCAGAAATGTCAAAATATTCTTAGATAATATTCCATTGAAAGTTGCTACAGTGTATTCTAGAGAAACCATAGTAACTCTTAAAATACCCGAAAACGCTAGTATAGGCACTCACATATTGAAGTTCTACGTTGAACCTTTAAACCGCCTAGCACCTGCTACAGCAGGGTTAGGAATTCTGGTAACATATGTTCCTACAAAATTAAGCGTAAATATTCCAGGAATAGTTTACTATCCACTATCCAGCATTGTTGTTAAAGGAAGGCTAATATACTCAAACGGAACACCAATATGGGGAGAAACAGTCGTAATTAGAGTTGGCGGGGAAAACCACACTTTAATATCTGATTCGTACGGGGAATTTTCTCTTAGCCTAAAGCCGAAATTTACTCTTACATTTAACGAACTAAATGTGGAGGTAATTTTTGAATCGGAAAAACCTTGGCATCCTCCTCTCATTAGGAGAAGCAAAGTAAACATCGTTAGCTTAATACCGTTAACCATAGCATTACTTACACTAGGGTTCTACATGGCTATTTCACCAAGAGAAATTACGTTTTCAACAGCAAAACTTACTGCTTTATTCCGTAGAAGAAAGAGAATTATGAAAAAGAAAATCCCAGAAAAACCGGTTATAACGTTTTATCCAGAACTAGAAACAGAAACACTTGCAAAGAAACCTACAATGTACGAATTTAAAATTCAAACAGAAGTTACAAAGCTTTACATCGATGCTGTTAAGCTGCTTTCTAGGAAAATCTACCCTCCTAAGCCTTATGAGACTATGAGAGAATATTGCCTATCAATAAGAAGTAGGGTACCTAGAGAAGTTTTCGAAGCATTTGAGAAATTAACATCTCTAGCTGAGAAATCGCTTTACTTTAAACCATACTTTTCAAGTGAGGAGCTAATATTGGCGCGTAAATGTTATGAGAAAATAGTAAGGTGGTAAAATGTGAGTAAGAAGAAAAACGCGATATTCATAGGCATACTAACATTACTCATACTCATAGTGTTGTATCCTACAGTAACAGACTTTAGCATCCACAATCCCGGATGGAATGGTTTCTCAAAGTTAAAAGAAGAGTTAAAAGCTGAGGTAATAGTTGAAAACTTCGCTAACACCATATACTCCATAAGGAATTCCGAAGAAACAGCTGTAATAACGATAGCCTATAGGCAATATTCAGTAGATGAACTAGAGGCTCTAAGAAACTACCTACTCCAAGGAGGAACATTAATAGTTATGGACGATTATGGTGTAGGTAATACCATTCTAGAATATTTAAAAGTACCAATAATAATAACCAGCAACGCTTCACTATACGATCCATTTGATAACTTTAAGAATAAAAGGTTCCCAATAGCAAAAATCGCAGGTAAAGATGAGTACATAGTTTTAAACCACGCATCAGCAATAATGGTAAGCGAACATGGAATAGAAAGTATGAAAATACTGGCGCTTTCAAGCCCATTTGCATACCTGGATGTAAACAACAATGAAATATGGGATAAAGGTGAACCTAAAGGCCCTCTACCCGTAGCAGTATCAATAAAGTATGGTAAGGGAACATTAATTGTAATATCTGATCCAAGTATTGTGATAAACTCTATGATAGATTTTGAAAACAACCTAGAATTCATGAGGAACATCGTTAGTGAGAAAAAAGTTTTCCTAGATCAAACACACATTCCTAAAAGCCTACATGAACAGTTAAAGGACATGCTCACATATGCCGTCGGCAATTACGTACTCAATCCCATAATCCTAGTAGGAATATTGTTAGTGCTCTTTACATTAATTTCAAGAAAGCTAATACGCTAGGTGAAGAGTGAGTGAAAACCAAACACATCATACCATTAATGTACACGGTTTTCCTGACAATATTAGCTTACCCTCTAAACTTCCTAAGCTTCGCAGCACTACTATTCCTACTTATTCTTCAATTACTATCTACGTTAAAGAACGTAGCTAAGTTGAGCATAGTATGCTATTTTACCCTATACTTTTCCATACCTATACTTTTAGCAAACTACGGTTTCTTCAGCTTCATATTCTCCATACCTTATTTCCCATTGCTCACCGATAACATCGGAAAATTCGTGTTAACGGGAAGGAATGTTTTAAAGGGTGTTATGAAAATCGGATATACAACGTACATAATGCTCCTAATGGGCATTCCCATAATACCCTTAACCCTATTTAGTATGGAAATACTTTACACGTTAATCGCATACTATTCTTTCACATTGCTACAGTTCCTAATAGTTGATAGGGAATTAGCTAAAGTTAAACTAAGTTTCAACAGCTACACTATGAGGGTTTTAAGAAACGATGAAAACACCTACGAATTAATTGTGGAAAACAATAGCAGATCTAAGATAAAACTCCATGTTAAAGAAGTGGAAAGCGAAAACACCAACATAGCCTTAAGTAAGCGAACAACTACCGTAGATAAAAACGGAAAACTTACGATAAAACTTAAGCTTCTAGGAAAATACGTTGGCAAAGGAACGCTAAAACTTAAAACCATAATAGCAGACAGTACGGGTATAGCTAGAAGAACAGTAACATTAACATCGAAAGTTACAGTAATACCGCAGTATAAGTTAGCTCTTAGAGCAGCTCTAATACTGCTTTCAAGACTAGCCCAAATACAAACACCAATACCACTAGTTGAACATAAAGCAGTAACAGGACGCATACGTAGAGGAGAATACTACGGTGTTAGAACATATGTTCCAGGAGACGAAATTTCAACCATACACTGGAAGAAAAGCGTTAGCAAACAAACACTCGTAGTTAAAGACTATAAGAGAGAACCACGTAGAACATTAATAATTCTTTGCGACCTAACATCTACAACATTTAGCGAACTAGATGACGTAGTTTACACATTACTCTCGACACTCATATATGAAACCCTAAGAAATCCAGCTCAAACAGTGCATGTTATAATATATGACAAAAACAGGACATACTTAAACATCTACAAGTCAAGCATTAGCATGGCGCTATCGAAAACAGTAAAATTCCTTAAAGAGACCCCATTAACAATTCTAAGAGAGAGCATTAAAGCTAAGCTTGAGAAGCCTTTAACAGGAGTATTAAAGAGCAAGATTATGAGAAAAATACCTCTGGTCCAAATAGAAATTAGCAGTTTAAGAGACAAAGTCGTTGAAAACATAGGATACAGGTTTCTCTCAAAAGTCATTAACGTAGAACAACCACCGGCCAACATAACGTTCATTCACGGAAACGTCTTAGAGAAACACATATACGGTCTTCTAGAGCATAATGTTAAAGAATTAGGATATAGCGTAGTTGAACCTAGAAAGATAAAACCAAAAGTTCTCTACGAAAAAGCTAAGATAGAGCCAATAGCGTTAGGTGTTAAAGCAGCATGAGCCTACGTAGACAAGGAAACATAGTTTTCATAGTAACGTACATTTCATGGGCTATATCTATCGTGATTTTAAGTTACTGGAACACTATAAAGGGGCTAGTAAGGTTAGCATCGCTTGACGAATACTCCTACCTATTAGCAGTACCAATTATCGTAGCGTACATAGCTTTAAGAAGAATCAGCGGATTAAACATAAAGCTAGCAATAAGTGTGCAAAGTATTGCTTTCTCCCTACTACTTATTTCTATTTCATCATATCTTTACATGATATCGTGGACTTCCGAGCTAACTCTAGAGCTCCAAACGCTATCCTTGATTTTCATGTTCTGGGCTTTTACAGCATTAATAGTAAACTTCGAAACTCTAGCTAAGATTAAAAGCATCATATTCTTAAGCCTACTAATAACCCCTATACCTAGAGTAGTATTAGACTATATGGCAGCATTACTTTCCAGAAAAGTGGCCGAAATAGTAGCAGCAATAACTAGTGCCAAACTAATTATCGGAACCTCAGTTATGCTTAAAACATTAGGTCCCCACGGGGAAACAATAGTTTTCGAAATAGGACCAGCATGTAGTGGTGTAGTTAGCTTAATGGGTTTCATAGTCGGTTTACCTTTAATACTAGACTACATATGTTCAGCTAAAGCATCGAGAAGAAGGAAAGTATTAGCAGCTACAATATCCTCTATCTCCCTACTTATCCTCTTACTTCTAGGAAACATTACACGCATCATCTTAATAATTTTAAGCGGTAGGATGTGGGGACTAGACACTGCTATGACAGTTTTCCATACAACACCATCAATCATACTAACTGTAATCGCAGTAATTATTGTTATGACTATTCTCTTCAAAATAGTTCCAAAAGGAGAATTTCAAGAAACAAAACCGCCTTCCATAACAAGTAAGCTAAGTAGAGAAGTCCTAGTTTTAACATTAATCTTCCTAGTTCTATTAGCCCTCATTACACCTCAACTACTTGAATCAACCATACCTTACACTCCAATAGAGGTTAAAGGCAAAGTAATTCCGGTAGAAGAACTCTCAGCAAATATTACAAAATATGTTTTCAACTCTTCATCGATAGAAATACTAAGCGACAGAAGAGATAAAAGAGTAGAAGTTCTCCTAAACATACCTATCGTTAGACGTGTTACCCTAAAGTACAATAAAACAATAATTTACGCGTACATTGAGGGTTCGGATAATCCATCGCAATTCCATGGGTGGCCCGTATGTCTAACGTATCAAGGATACAGCTTGGACAAGTATTGGACTGAAACAGTGAAAGGATATGCTATCGAATTACCTGTAACATATATTGAAGCTAGTAAAGGCTTTGCACGGATGCTCATGGCGTACATTAGAGTTCCAGCTATTGTAAGCTATGGTGGTTTTGAAAAACAATTCTTCATTAGAACAACACTATACACTCCTATTAGGAGCCCGGATATTACTAAAAAATACTCCATGTTAAAGGAGGTTATAAGCGAAGTAGTTAGTAGTTTACAACCTGAACTTAAAAAAACAGCGATAAGTAAGTTCATTAATGTAAGCTTTGCAATACCTGCTTTCTCCCTCGTAGTTGCATTAGTGAATATAGGGTTACTTGTTTACTCGAGAATTGTTGAGGAAGAGTAAGCTAGTCTCCGAAAGCCCTATCTCCAGCATCCCCTAGTCCCGGAACAATATAGCCCATTTCATTAATAACTTCATCGATGGCTACAGTGTATATTTTTAGATTTACATCCCTAAACTTCTCCAACACCTTAGCAATACCTACTGGCGTAGATATTACGGAAACTATGAAGTACCTTTTTGCCCTCCCCCTCTTCAAAACTTCATTCATAATTGAAACCATAGTTGAACCTGTTGCGAGCATAGGGTCTGCTATTATAACTGTGTCTTCATGCTTAATAGCCGGTATTTTTACGTAGCTAACTTCTATTTCAAACTCGTAGCCGGGTTTCATACCCTTCTCTTCAACTCTCCTAGCAGAAACAACACCCTGCTTAGCAGCTGGAAACACTTTAATAAGTCCTTCAGTTAAAGGCATTGCAGCACGCAGAACAGTTATTATAACTACATGGTCCATTCCCGGAATAGCAACACCCTTAGCTGACCCTAAAGGAGTTTCAACAGTAACCTCTTTAACCTCAAACTCTTTTACAAGCTCTAAGCCAAGAACTCTACCGAGCCTAACCAAGCCCTTCCTAAAATCTATTTGCCCTGTCCTCTTATCTCTAAGCTTGGTTAGAACTGCTTGAGCATAGGGATGATCTACAACCTTAACTCTTTCTCTCATCCAATCCTCTAATAACTCGGAACCCAAAAGCCCACCAACACTTAGAGAAAAAGGGATTAATAAGGTTTTACCAGCTAATCAGCATATAATCCTATAGATTAGTAAAAACTTTATATAGAAAGTGGGTAGAACACCTAATTGGTGTGGGAAGTGGAACTTCTTCTGAAAGTAGATAGAAAAGGTAGAATAACAATACCATCAGAAGTAAGGCGTAAATTAGAAATTAAAGACCTCGTGAGACTACGTATTGCAGAAAACAAACTTATACTTGAACCTGTGAAAAACCCTCTTCACGAACTTACATTACTTGTCATTGATAGTGAAGGAGATATTGAGAAGGACATTAAAATTTTTAGGAAAAGAGCCGAGGAGGAAATAAAAAAGACAGTTAGAAAATAGGGAGAATAGACGTGCTTATTGAAACAGACATCATCATTTCCTTGGTTAGGAGAAACGATAAACAGCATTATAATACATTGAAAATACTTGAAAAATATAGAAGGGAACTTTTACTATCTCCGTATTCCCTTAGTGAACTAGACTTGCTGATATGGTCAGATACTTTTAGAGTTAAAAACAAGGAATTGTTTTTTAAGCTTCTTGAAGAAACAATAAAATTCTATGACGTAGGCGTAGTAAAACCTAAGGCACTTCACATAGCTAAGGCTTACGAGTTAAGACTTAAATACGGTCTTTCATTTTTCGACAGTTTACATGCAGCTACAGCAATAATAGAGAAAATGCCCCTACTAAGCTACGATAGAGTATATGGGAATGTAAAGGAATTAAACTACATTAACCCATTGGCTTTAGTTTAAAATAGTACCATCGTTTCTTACTTACAGCTCTATACCCCAGCTTCATGTACACTTCCACTGCATGCTTATTGTCTTCTCTCACATGGAGCATAGCCTTACCTGAGCATTGAATAGCATCTCTGGTTATTGCGGATGTAACTATTTTAGCGAAACCTCTTCCCCTAAACTTCTCCCTAGTATATACATCACCAATAATCCATACTTCAGGAGTTACCAGGTATGCGCAAGCAATAGAAACAAGTTTCCCTTCAAAGAAAACACCATAGTACCTATACTTACTAAGCCTTCTTAACGCCTCCTCAACACTAATCCCCCTACCCTGCTCCCTCTTTACCTCCATAAACTCAGCAATATGCTCCCTCCTAAGCCTAACAGCTTTCTCAGGATAGTAGGGTCTAAAATGCTCGGGATCAACAACCATGTCCAAGTACGTACCTAAGCCTTCTAAACTCCCTTTCTTCAAAAACTCCTCCTTGCTCCGCATGCTTAATCCTTCCGAACTATACACCATGATAAATGTTTCTTTATCTAAATCAAGCTCACCTATGAGGTCTTCAAAGTCGCCGTAGAGATGTAAACCATAAGGAACCATACCCTTCCATAGGAGGGCAAAGCCAATTATCTTACGGTCTTTAATCTTGAAAACAATGTATGTCCTGTCAAGCTCGTACATAATATCGTAGAAAACATAAGCGTACAGTAAGGGGTTCCTTAAATACTCTTTACAAATAATAGAGAATACTTCATAATCCATATTGTAAATACTTACCTTAATATCTTGTAGCATGGTTTTTCCGCCTACGATATAGTATGATGTGGAAACTGAAATGCTACTTTCACCGTAAGATGTAAAATAAGTTATCGCTAAGTTTTCTCCTTAGGCGCCACTATTTGTATTTTCTTTAACTCCCTTACATTATCAAAGACCTTACCATTCGATACTAGTGTTGGGTCTAGGATAAAGCGGATGCTGCTATTAAGCCGTCAAGAAGCTTAATATATATTTTGAAACCAGCTCGAACCGTCTAGCAGGCATGGTAGTGTTTACTGCGTTTTCCCCATGAATATCGTATTCGTAAACATTTTCTTCAACGGCATATTCTATTTGCTTCTCTGCCCTACCATAGGACTTAAATACTACTTCAAATTCTAATAAAGCTACATCAGGAACACTTAGCTTACCTTTAAGTTTCTCCTGGAATTTCTAATGCCCTTCCATGTTTAGGACCTCTGGGGTTAAGCATAAAGATTAGTTTAGCATCAACTACGGGCATTTCTTGCTAACCATTCCAATGCTTTCTCCTCTTCAATCTCTTCTCCGTATGGTTCTCCAATGACTTCTTCCAAGACCTTAAAGGATCATCAGGTAAAGGCTCA